>Ga0302326_10002533_pt1 | contig 44292 bp, 38 predicted proteins | sample Palsa_T0_3_FD_202264 | JGI IMG/M metagenome (GOLD analysis project Ga0302326, IMG submission 202264) | Peat permafrost microbial communities from Stordalen Mire near Abisko, Sweden - Palsa_T0_3 | ecosystem: Environmental > Terrestrial > Soil > Palsa > Peat permafrost | place: Sweden: Abisko...
GCCTCCGGCGGGGCCTGGATGCGCACCGCCGCGTGCACGCGCCCGCGCGGGCGCGACGGATCGATCGGCGGCGCCTGTACGACCACCTCCCCGGCTGCCAGGCGCCGCTGGATCCCCGGATCGGCCACCCAGCTTTGCGCGGCCACGGCGAGGCACTGCAGTGCGAGGGCCAGCCCGAGGATCCCAAACCACAGCCGTTTCACCGCATGCACCCCCGGCTAGCGTGATAGCCGTGAGTTGCCGCACGGCTGCAGACAGTTCATTCCCGCAGCCCGCTCGGCCGCACAGCGCTCGCGTTCCGGCTTGCGAACGCGCATCGCGCATTCTACCGTCGCTCAGGTGAAGACCCCCTCGTTCGACGTCATCGTGATCGGTGCCGGTGCGGCAGGACTTGCGGCGGCGGCCGAGCTGGTGAAGGCCGGCCGCTCGGTGCTGCTGCTCGAGGCGCGCGACCGCATCGGGGGACGCATCTGGACCCGCCGGGAGCCAGGCCTCACGCCACCCATCGAGCTCGGTGCGGAATTCATCCACGGACCGGCGGGGATCACGCGCGCCCTGCTCGCACAGGCCGGCAGCCGCATCATCGAAACCGCCGATTCCCACCGCACGCTCAAAGAAGGGGCGCAGCACGCCTCGGGAGGATCATTCGCCAGGATCCAGCACGCGGTGCAGGGCTGCCTCGGCATCCTTAAGCGGCATGACATGTCCTTCGATACCTTCCTCGAGCAGCATCTGGCCGAGGCGCTCTCGCTCGAGGATCGGCAGTACGCGCGCATGCTGGCCGAAGGATTCGACGCTGCGGATCCCGCGCGCGCGAGCGCCCGCGCGATCGTTGCGGAATGGACTGGGGATACCTTGGGCGACGTACCGCAGTCGCGCCCGCAGGAAGGTTACGAGGCACTGCTCACAGCGCTCGGCGCAGCGCTCGCACCTGAGCACCTGCGGCTGCAGCTGGGAGTGACGGTGCAGAGCCTTGAGTGGTCGCGCGGCTCGGTCAAGGTGTCGGGCGTATTTCTCGACTCACCCTTTCAGGCACGCGGCGTGCGCGCGGTCATTGCCCTGCCCCTCGGGGTGTTGCAGGCACCATCGACTGCGATGGGCGCGGTGAGCTTCGCCCCGGCGCTGGCCGCAAAGCGCGAGGCCCTGGCCGCCCTGGCCTCCGGTCCGGTGGTCAAGGTGCTGCTGCGTTTCGATGTGCCTTTCTGGGAGAGCCTGCAGGGGGGCGCCTACCGCGACGCTTCGTTCTTTCACGCCCCTGATGCGCCCATCCGCACGTTCTGGACCCAGGCTCCGCTCTCCGCGCCCCTCCTGGTCGCCTGGGCGGGCGGGCCGCGCGCACTGCGCGTCGCCGCCGGCGGCTCCCCCGGGGCGATCGTGCAGCAGGCGCTCGAGAGCCTGCACCGGCTCTTCGGTCGGGAGCTCGATGTGGCGAGCCACCTCGAGGGCTACTATCACCATGATTGGCAGCAGGATCCCTTCGCACGCGGCGCCTACAGCTACGTTCTGGTGGGCGGGAGCGAGGCACGCCGCACGCTGGGTGCGCCCCTCGAGGACACCCTGTTTTTTGCCGGCGAGGCGACCGACACCGATGATGAGGCGGGCACCGTCACCGGTGCGCTGCAAAGCGGAATCCGTGCCGCCCGCGAAGTGCTCAGCGCGTGAGCACTGAACCCCAGCGCAGGCTTCGGGACTTATACTTGACTGCCGGTGAGCGAGAATAAGACGTGATCCTGATGACGTACCGCAATCGTTTGCTGCCTTTGAAGAGCCAGTACCGTGCATTAGCACCTCTGTGCGCAGCGCAACGCGAGTCGTACAAAAACGCAGCGCTCGAGGAGCGCATCGATTGTCATTGCAAGAGCGGCACCGGGGAGTGCGCTTGATCACGAAGGGAATTCTGCTCGCCGGCGGCTCCGGAACACGCCTGCATCCGGCCACGCGTGCGATCTCCAAGCAGCTGTTGCCCCTTTATGACAAGCCGCTGGTGTACTACCCGCTGGCGACACTCATGCTGGCCGGTATTCGCGACGTGCTGCTGATCGCCACGCCGCGGGACCGGCCGCTGTTCGAGCGTCTGCTGGAAGATGGCTCCCAGTGGGGTATTCGCCTGCAGTACGCAACGCAGCCCGAGCCAGGTGGAATCGCCCAGGCACTGCTCATCGGGGAAGGGTTCATGGGCGGTGAGCCGGTCTGCCTCGTGCTCGGGGACAATCTTTTCTATGGCCACGGGTTGCCCGATCAGCTGCGCCAGGCGGCCGCTCACGATCGCGGTGCAACCGTGTTCGCGTACTACGTGCGCGACCCGGAGCGCTATGGCGTGGTGGAGTTCGACACCGCCGGACGGGCGATCGGGCTCGAGGAGAAGCCGCGCGCGGCGCGCTCGCATTACGCCGTCACCGGACTTTACTTCTACGACGCCCGCTGCGTGCGCATCGCCCGAGGCATGAAGCCCTCCGCGCGCGGGGAACTGGAGATCACGGACGTCAACCGCGCCTACCTCGAGGAGGGCGAGCTGCGGGTCGAAGTGCTCGGCCGCGGAGTCGCCTGGCTCGACACCGGCACGCATGCATCGCTGCTCGCCGCGGCGAACTTCGTTGAGACGATCGAGTCGCGCCAGGGACTTAAGATCTGCTGCCCGGAGGAGATCGCCTTCCGGCAGGGCTTCATCGATCGCGCTCAGCTTGCTCGCCTCGCGCAGAGCCTCGGGCGCTCGGGCTACGGGGAGTACCTCGAGACCGTGCTCAGCGAGCGGATCTATTGATGCGTGCGACCGCACTCACGCTTCCCGGGGTATGGCTGATCGAGCATCAGGCTTTCGGGGACCTGCGTGGTGCGTTCTTCGAGAGCTGGAACGAGCGCGCCTTCGCAGCTGCGGGAATCGAGGCGCGCTTCGTGCAGGAAAACGTGAGCATCTCAAAGCGCTACGTGCTGCGCGGCCTGCACTATCAGATCACGCATGCGCAGGGGAAGCTGGTGCGCGTGCTCGCCGGAGAGATCTTCGACGTGCTGGTCGATCTGCGCCGCTCCTCCCCGGCGTTCGGGCGCACTCTCCATGTGGAACTCGCTGCACGCGCGCACCAATCGCTGTGGGTGCCTGCAGGTCTGGCTCACGGATTCCTCGCCCTCGCTGAGGACACCCAGGTGCACTACAAGGTCACCGACTTCTGGACGCGCGAGGCCGAGCGCACGCTCGCCTGGAACGATCCGGCGCTCGGCATCAAGTGGCCCCTGCCCCAAAACGTCGCGCCCATCCTGTCCGACAAGGACCGGGAGGGCCGGCCGCTTGCGCTCGCCGAGACCTTCCCGTGATCGTGCTGCTCACTGGCGCCGGCGGTCAGTTGGGGCGCGCCGTGCAGGCGGCCGCGCCCGCCGGAACGAAGTTGAGAGCAGTGACGCACGCGGAGCTGGATATTGCGGATGAGCCCGCGGTGCGCAGTGCGTTGCGCACGCACGGGCCCGAGCTCGTGATCAACACCGCAGCTTTTACCCGCGTCGATGACGCCGAGACCCATCCCGAGGATGCGATGCGCGCCAACGGCGCAGGACCTGCCGTGCTCGCGGCTGCCTGCCGCGACAGTCGGGCGTGGCTGGTGCACGTGTCGAGCGATTACGTGTTCGACGGCACACAGAATCAACCCTACGCGCCATCCGCGCAGCCCAATCCGCTCGGGGTCTACGGCAGGACCAAGCTCGCCGGCGAGATCGCAGTGAAGCAGGTCCTCGCCAGCGCCAGCACCGTGGTGCGCAGCTCCTGGGTGTACAGCGCCGGCCACCGCAATTTCCTCACCACCATGCTGCAGCGCATGGGAGCGGGCACCGAGCTGCGAGTGGTGAGCGACCAGATCGGGGCGCCGACCGCAACGAGCGGACTTGCGCGGGTGCTGTGGGCACTCGCCGAGCGCCGCGCCGCCGGAATCTATCACTGGTGCGACTCAGGTGTTGCGAGCTGGTACGACTTTGCCGTCGCGATCGCCGAGGAAGCCGTGGCGGCGCGCCTGCTCACGGCTGCTGCCACGGTGCTGCCCGTCGCGAGCGCTGAATACAAAGTGCTGGCGCCCAGGCCGCGCTACAGTCTGCTCGACAAGCGCGACACCGAGCGGCTCTTGGGCTTCAGTGCCCCGCACTGGCGGGCGGTGCTGCGGCAGACCCTGAAGCAACTGGCGGCGCAGCCCGCTGCGGGAGCGGGGGCGTGAGACGGTTGCTGGTTACCGGAGGCGCAGGGTTCATCGGCGCCAACTTCTGCCACTACTGGGCGCAGGCACACCCGGGCGATCGCCTGGTGGCTCTCGACCTTCTCACCTACGCAGGCAACCTCGCCAGTATCGCGCCCTTGATCGACTGCGGTCGCGTGCGCTTCGTGCAGGCAGACATCGCCGATCGTGCGCAGGTCGAGGCGTTGCTGCGCGAGGAGCGCCTGGACACCGTGGTGAATTTCGCGGCGGAATCGCACGTCGATCGCTCCATCGAGGATCCGCAGCGCTTCCTGCGCACCAATGTAATGGGGACCCAGGCGCTGCTCGAGGCCGCGCGCACGGTGTGGGCTGAGCACACGCTCGGGCGCGAGCCGCGCTTCCACCATGTCTCGACCGACGAGGTGTACGGCTCACTCGAACCCGATCAGCCCGCGAGCAGCGAGAATTCCCCCTACGCGCCCAACTCCCCCTATGCGGCGAGCAAGGCGGCCGCTGATCACCTGGTGCGTGCCTACAGTCGCACCTACGGGGTGCCCTGCACCATCAGCAACTGCTCGAACAACTATGGGCCTTATCAGTTTCCCGAAAAGCTCCTGCCTCTTTGCATCCTCAATATCCTCGAGGGACGGCCCCTGCCGATCTACGGTGACGGTCTGCAGCTCAGAGACTGGCTGCATGTGAGCGATCACTGCCGGGCCATTGATGCGATCCTCGAGGCCTCCCCGCCCGGGGAGACCTGGAACGTCGGCGGCAGCTCCGGGGATACGAACCTCAAGCTGGTGCAGGCGCTGTGCGAGCTGGTGGATACGGCGTTCGCGGCCGATCCCAAGCTAGCGGTGCGCTTTGCGCAATGCGCCCCCGCCCACGGCAGGCGCTCGCGTGAGCTGATACAGCACGTGCGTGATCGGCCCGGACACGACCGCCGTTATTGCGTGGACAGCTCGAAGCTACGCGCCCGTCTCGGGTTCGCAGCGGCCACGAGCCTGGGCGAGGGACTTGCGGCGACGCTGCAGTGGTACCTCGCGAACGAGAACTGGTGGCGCCCGGTTCTCAGCGGCGAGTACCGCAGCTGGTACACGCGGCAATACGCACGCGCTTGAGCGCACCGGCCGGCTGGCGCTGCCAGCGCCGCGCCGCAGCGGCTTCTGCGCTCACGTCCGCGTCGCAGCCCGCAGGCTATCCCAGCTGGCATCGGCGACCCAGCCACCATCGACCGGCAGGCTCGCACCGTTGACGAACCCGCTCATGTCCGCATCGGCAAGGAACGCAATCGCCTGCGCGACGTCCTCGGGGCTGGCGAATCGGGCCATGGGGACGCGCGCGACGATATCCTGGTCACGGTAGGCGCCGCTGCGCTGGTCGGCGCCGTCCATCTCGGTCTTGATCCAGGCGGGACACACCGCGTTGACCCTGACACCGCGTCCGCCCCACTCGGCAGCCAGGGTGCGCGTGAGACCGATCAGGCCGTGCTTGGAGGCGTTATAAGCGCTGCGGTGGGAAATGCCGGCGAGACCTGCCACCGAGGCGACGTTCACGATGCTGCCGGCTCTGCGCGCGAGCATCTGGGCGCCGAGGTACCTGCACAGCAGAAACGGTCCGAACAGATTCACGGCCATCACGCGCTGCCACTGCTCGGAAGTGGTCGTTTCCGCCGGCGCGATGCAGCTGATGCCGGCGTTGTTGACCAGCACGTCGACCGCCCCGTAGTCGCTCGCGATCGTCTGCGCCAGCTCGCGCACAAACGCCTCCGAGGAGACATCCCCGTGGGTGGCCCGGACGTCCGGGTCGTGGGTGCGCACCCGCTCCTTTGCCTGCTCCATGTCCTTCAGATCCACCAGCAGCAGATGAAAGCCGAGCCGCGCAAGGAGCGAGGCGGTCACAAGGCCCAGCCCCTGAGCTGCTCCCGTTACTAGGGCAACCTTCAAGTTCGACTCCCGCAAGAGATGAGCGATGATTCTACTCGCGTGTACACTGCGTCGTGAGTCCCCCGCTGGAAGCCTCACGATGCTGCTCTCCCGACAAGCGATAATCACCCTGAGCGCGATCGGCGTCGTTGCCGCAGTCTTGGTCGTCTGGGGCGTGCTTTCCTCGCGCGCCGTGCATCGACAGGCGGCGATCGTTGCATCTGCCACCGCGCCACAGCCGGTCATACGCCCGACGATCGATCTGATCGGCACGGCGAGTATTGCGTTGCAGGCCTGTACGCTGCCGAGTCCGCCGGCGGCGCCGGACGGCGCCACTGCCTCTCTGAATCAGATGCTCGCTGCCCGCAACGAGTTCCAGGCGTACGATGCCGCCACGAATTCCTACCTCAGCTGCGTCGACGCCACGGTCAACCGCATCGCCAGTCAATCCGCAAGCGTCGCCGCCAAGTCGGATCTGGACTCGCTGCACATGTTTGGCATCCGGGCGCACAACACCGCGATCGATCAGGAAACGGCGTACGTCGATCAATTCAACGTCCAGGTGCGCACCTACAAGGCCAAGCACCCGAGCTTTTAGCCCGCCCCGCCGCCCGCCGTGATCGTGCACCTGGTCGACGGCACGTACGAGCTGTTCCGGCACTTCTACGGCCTCAAGCGCTTTGCCGGGGGTGCGGAGCGCCCCTGCGGGGCCGTCGTTGGCGTGCTCAACACCGTACTGCAGATGAGCGAGGAAGGCGCCACCCACATCGGCGTGGCGACCGATCACGTCATCGAGTCTTTCCGCAATCGACTCTGGTCGGGCTACAAGACTGGCGATGGCGTCGACCCGGCGCTGCTCTCGCAGTTTCATCCCCTCGAGGAAGCCCTCGCCGCCATGGGCGTCACCGTGTGGCCCATGACTGAGCTCGAGGCCGATGATGCGCTCGGGTGCGCGGCCCGCATCGCCTGCGCGGATGAGCGGGTACAGAAGGTGTGCATCTGGACGCCCGACAAGGATCTCGCGCAGTGCGTGCGGGGCGAGCGCGTCGTGCAGGTAGACCGCAGGACCCGTCAGATCCGTGACGCCGCCGCGGTGCGCGCCAAGTTTGGCGTCGAGCCGCAGCTGATTCCGGACTTCCTCGCCCTCGTCGGCGACAGCGCGGACGGCTATCCCGGCATCGCCGGGATCGGTCGTGTGAGTGCCGCGCGCCTGATCGGCCGGTACGGCCCGCTCGAGGAGTTTCCCGAAGCCGCGCTCGGCGGGCAGCGCGAGCTCGCGCTGCTCTTCAAGCAGCTCGCAACGCTCAGGACCGATGAGGAGCTGTTCAAGGACGTCGAGGAGCTTAAGTGGCGTGGGCCCACGGAGCGCTTTGCGGCCACGGCGACGCGGCTGGGCGATTCCAAACTGCTCGAGCGCAGCACGCGGCACAGGGCAGCGCGCGCGTAAGGAGCATCGTTCATCCGCGGCCTCGTCAGGCCGGATGAATGAACGGCCAGGGCGAGACTTCCGCCCCGGGTTCACCGGGCACCTCGATCAACGCCGGGGCGTCTTCGGCGAGTGCAACCTCAAGCACCGAGCGCAGCTGGGCGGGGGTCTCTGCGCGGTAGGCGGCGGCGCCGAAGCTCTCCGCCAGCTTCACGAAGTCGGGGTTTTGCAGCCCTTCGCCCAGATAGCGTCCGCCGAAGAGAGTCTTCTGGTCGCGCAGCACGTTGCCGAAACTCCGGTTGTTGAACACGATCGCGATGCAGCCGATTCGGTACTGTACGGCGGTGGCAAGCTCCTGCACGCCGAACATGAAGCCGCCGTCGCCATTGATGGAGACCACCGCCTTGCCGGGGTTCGCCACCTTGACCCCGAGCGCGGTCATGTAGCCGAAGCCCAGGTTGTCCTGGTAGCCGCTGGCGACATAGGTGCGCGGCTCGTACACCGGGAACGCGAAACGCGCCGTGAAACCGACCTGGCTGATCTCCTCGACCAGGAATGCATCGCGCGGCAGCACTGCGCGGATGACGTCGAGGTAGGCAACCTGCGGCTGCACGCTCTGGTATTGCTCGCGCGCGCGCGCCTTGAGCGCTGTGAACTGCGCCTCGCGCGAGGGACGGGCGCGGATCTTCCCGGCAAGTGCCGCGACCAGCGCGCGGGTGCCGAGGCGGGCATCGGTCACGATCGCGCAATCGGTGGGTCGGCGCGGAATTTCGCGCGGGTCGATGTCGATGCGGACGATCTTCAGCCCCGCCGGCACGTGCTTCCAGCGGATGAACTGCAGTTCCATGCGCGTGCCGATCGCAATCAGCACGTCGGTCTTCAGCCATGCGGGGAACGCGGCAGCGAAGCTGATTCCGTAGGGCAACTCCTCGCTCACGATGCCGCGGCCGCTGCGATGCGCTGTCACCGGCGCCTGCAGTAATCTCGCCAGCTCGAGCACCTCCACGCCGGCGTGCAAAGCCCCCGAGCCCACCATGATCATGGGATTGACCGCCGCGCCGATCAGCCGGGCAGCCAGCTCGATCGCAGCCGGATCCGGATCGGGCGGCGCAACCGGCTTGGCACTCACATCCAGATCCACCAGCGCCTGCTGTCCGAGAATATCCCAGGGACACTCGAGCGCCACCGGCCGGGGGCGGCCGCTCAAGAGCTCCTCGAAGGCGCGGGCAACCAGGCGCGGCGCATCCGCAGGGTGGCTAATGCGTTCGGCCCATTTGGTCAGCCCGCGCAGGATCGCGAGCTGATCGGGAAGCTCGTGGAGGATGCCGTGACCCTTGCCGATCTCGTGCGAGAACACCTCGGAGGTGAGGCACAGCACCGGTGCGTTCGCAGCGTAGGCGGTGCACAGCGCACCGCCCGTGTTGAGCACGCCGGGTCCGGGCACGCAGGTGTAGGTGCCGATGCGTCCGCTCGACTTCGCGTAACCGTACGCCATGTAGGCCGCGCCCTGCTCGTGGCGCGTGCCGATGTATTTGAGCTCCTCCTGCCGCTCGGCCAGCGCGTCAATCAGATGGTAGGTGTGCACGCCGGGGATGCCGAAGATCTGTCGCACGCCGTTGCGTATGAGTCCATCGACGATCGCCTGACCTGCGGTTACCAACCTCGGCATGGACGCCCTACCTCACTGCCGCTACGCGCTGCGGAAGGAAGTGGCGGTGTTGCGGCTTGCGACTGGCCTCCCCAAGGGATCCGTACGTGTCCTAGCGAATCCACGCGTGCGCTTCTCATTCATTACGAAAACCACCTGAATCGCAGGACTCAAGACCTGGCGGCCCACTTGAGTATAGTCGCCTCTCCCTCGAAGCGGGATGTCGCGGCTGTCGCTGCGAGCCTGCATCGGGGCGCAGGGTCTGGCTAGCCACTCGCGCGAGCCTCTTGAGCACAGTCCGCGCGCCGCGCTGATTAGTGCAGACGTTGGGCGGCCGGTGCAGCGTTACGCTCAATGCGAGCGCAGGTCATTCCTGACCAGTTCGCCGCCCTTCATCACGAATCGAACCCGCTCGAGCTCGCTAATGTCTGCGATCGGATCTCCTGCTACGGCAATGAGATCGGCAAATTTTCCGGGCTCGACAGCGCCCACCCGGTCCTGCCAGCCCAACATTTCTGCAGCGTTTGTCGTGACTGCACGAATGATGTCGAGCGAGGGCATGCCGGCGGTGCGCAAAGCGGTAAACATGGCTGCTGTGGCCTCTCCGCGTGTCTTTCCCGGAAAAGAGAAACACATGTCTGACCCGGCGGCGAACTTGACACCCGATTTCAATACCCGCTGAACGCGCAAGGCGGCCCGCTGCCGAGCTCGCTCATCGCCGCTGACCTCCGCGGCTCGAAAAGTCGGCGACATCACGATGCTTGCGTCGTGAATCTTCGTATCAAGACCGTCATACCAGGTTGGCGTCAGGTCGAGAAAGATCCCCTTGTCGCGGATCATCTCAAGCTGCTCATCGGTCACATTGTTGCCATGCTCGATGGAGTCAGCCCCGGCATCAATGGCCGCCTGAATGCTACTTGTCGCGATAGCGTGAACGGCGACCTTCAGGTGTTGGCGGTGAGCCTGTTCGACGATCGCAGTCATCTCCGCCGGTGAGATGTCGTCCTCGATCGTAACCTTGATGAGATCGACATCGTAGCGGACGTTCGCACGTACGGCCGCACGCGCTGTGTCGGGGCTGACCACCTCCAGAAATTCCTGCTGCATGATTAGCTCGGCAAGCACCGGATTGAGATTCCTGGCATACGAACCCGGCGAAACGAGTTTACGGCCGGAGGCCAGGATCCTCGGGCCTGGAACACGGCGCGCATTGATTGCGTCGCGCAGCGCAACGTCCCCATCAATGCCGGAGTGCCCGACGTTGCGGACCGTGGTGAAGCCACTTTCGAGGTCCTCACGTGCTAATTGCGCGCCCAGCAGCACGCGACCCGTCGGAGTCATTCCGGCGATCGCCAGCAATAGTCCTGGAACAAATTCGCCGTTGTATCGGCGCGCGCCCTCGGTCTCAGTGGGCAGCGTTACATCGAGCAGCAGGTGCGCGTGACTGTCGATGAGCCCGGGCAACAAGGTGGCACTGCCCAGATCAATTGTTGTAACGCGGGCGGACGCATCAGCCTGCACTCGCGAAGGCGACCCGACTTCCCTGATCTTGCCGTTTTCAATCAGCACGGCTGCGGGCGAAAGCACATTTCCAGTCCGGGGATCGAGCAGCCGGGCAGCTCTTACCACGGTGACGGTGGCTGATTGGGCGGCAAGCGGCCCGGATGAGAACAAAGCCGCGAAAACTGCCGCCAGCAGCGTCAACCGGTTGCGCATACGATTCAGTCCTCCGTATCACCAGCGTCATCACCCAAGCGACAGCTTGGTGGTTGACCTGGATTGGCAAGAACCGGCGAGAAAGATGCCTACGCGGGCTCGGACGCTCCTTCTACAAGGAAGGGGCCGCGCTTAACTTCTTGAGCGTCCGCAACAAGTGGTTACGAATCTCACCGCGCCGCTGCTCCGTATCGGACCATGAAGACATCGGTGCCGTATGAGCATCCAGCATGGCCAATGCCGTTTTGGCGTACTGGCGTGCCAGATCTTTCTGTCCGTCTTTTAAATAAGCATCGGCAAGGTTGGTGTGTGCGTCGGCCGAATCCGGATATGCGAGGAGGTTCAGTTTGAAGATTTCGATCGCTGCCTTTGTCTCGCCTATGCGCAAATGGTCACTACCGATGATGTCGACGGTGGCTTCCGGCCACAACTGCACCTTGGGATCTGTTCCCCGGGCCTTCGCCAGTTGCTGGGTCACCTGGGCGACTCCGCCGGGCATCTCCATTTGATTGATGATCGCTGCAGAGGCAACGGTGTCGGCCGGCGCGTGTCCCGGGGTCTTGAGCAGCGTGGTGACAAACCAATCCACGATGATGCCAGGCAGCTCCGGATGGCCCTTGAACAGGTCGGTTCCGTGGTTGCCGGTGTCGGGAACTTTGCCAATATCGAATGGTTCATACCATAGCCAGGGCGCAGGTTGCGCCGCCGAGTAGTGGACGAACTTCTTAGCCGGGCTGGAGGAGGCGATGTAGAGCAATTCCATCGCCCATTGCGTCGGAGGGTATTCGTCCCCGTCGGCCACCACGAACAGCCCCGGCAGTTGCGACGCCTGCCGCAGGAACTGCACGTTAGGTTGGAAGGTCTCTCCGGAAAGCAATACCAGCGATTTCACCTCGGCAGAATGTCGGCGTGCAGTCTGCACGGAATTGTCAACGCCGAGTAATCCCGCTCCCCCCACGCCGATTACATCGTGCTCGACACCTGGCCGCGACACCAGATATTGAAAGGCCGTGTCGAGGTCGCCAGGCATCCGCTCGCACGACAAGTTGACGTCCAAGGAGATGAGACAAGGCGTGCCGCCGCTTTCGCCATATCCGCGCATATCGATTGTAAGAGTGTGGATTCCAGCCGCCGCTAGTTGCGCGGCGGGGTCATCCCATGACTTGCGTGTGCGGTTGATCTGATGCAACAGCAACACCCCGGGGCCGGGCTTGGCCGCGGCAAAGTAGCTCGCCCTTAGGATGGTGCCATCGGACACCTTCAAGTCAATAACGCGTGCAGTCGGCAACTGCCGTGCCTGAGAGACGGCCGCAACCGCTGCGTTATCTGCATTCTGTCCCGAGGCTGCCGTGGCGCATACGAGAATAGCCGGCAGCCACCAGGTTTCTCGCGTTTTCATTGATGACTCGCTCTTAACTCTTTTGAGTCCGAAGGCGTGACGCGTAGATGGGCTACTACGAGTTGCGTCAATGCTACTACAAGATACGTTTGGAGAACAAGCCGGGGCAGGCGAAGCGCACGTTGTGAGCCTCGATGTACCGTGTAGGGGCTGCCTGTGGTGTAGCGGTAATCCCGGGGCCGACCTCGCAAAGGCTCCGGGTAGACTATGCATGTAGAGCTCCCATCGATTGGAACTCCTTGCGGAGTTCTCTCTCCCCGGGCTGACCAGAATTGGGACCGTCCTCCTCCCGGTCCTGAAAGCACCCGATAGCGTGCGCCGGACCAGTTGATGCGAAAGCGAGGCAAGTCCAGACTTGCGGCAGTCCCACGTGGCCGGTACAGCTATGAGGCTCATTCCAATCGACCTGAACTTCACCCGGTGATGGTGCGCGAAGTGTCCGACAGCTTGCGCGCCCTCCCACAGGCGGTCGCCGCGCCGCTCACCCGCGCGGCGATCTTTCTGGTGATCACCCTAAAGCCGGGCGCGGATAACTGCGCGGCCCTGCGCTCGCTCTGCGGGGATCTGGCCGCGCTCGTGCGCGCCGTTGCGTTTCGCGATATCGAAGCGGGCCTTTCCTGCGTCACGGGGTTTGGTTCCGATGCATGGGATCGGCTCTTTGGACGCCCGCGGCCGGCGGAGCTGCATGCGTTTCAGGAGATTCGTGCCGGGGCGCGCCATGCAGTCTCCACACCTGGCGATGTGCTGTTCCACATTCGTGCACGGCGCATGGATTTATGCTTCGAGCTTGCGACGCAGATCATGGCGCGTATTGGGCACGCGGCTTTGCCGGCTGACGAGGTGCACGGCTTCCGCTACTTCGATGACCGCGATCTCATGGGTTTCGTTGACGGGACGGAAAACCCGCAGGGCACCTTGGCGGTCGATGCCACGATTATCGGCGAGGAGGATGCCGGCTTCGCCGGTGGGAGCTACGTCATTGTGCAAAAATACCTCCATGATCTTGCGCGTTGGAATGCGCTCTCAACGGAGGCCCAGGAACTGATCGTTGGGCGCACCAAGCTTTCCGACATCGAATTGGACGATTCCATCAAGCCGACGTCAGCGCATAGCGCACTCACCACGATCGTCGAGAACGGGAAAGAGATCAAGATTCTGCGCGACAACATGCCATTCGGTCAGGCCTCAAAGGGCGAATTTGGAACGTATTTCATCGGCTACAGCCGCTCCCCCCGCACGATCGAGCAGATGCTCGAGAACATGTTTGTCGGGCGACCGCCGGGGAACTACGACCGACTGCTCGACTTCAGCCGCGCGGTCACCGGAAACCTGTTTTTTGTACCCTCCGCGACTTTTCTGGAGGACGTGACCGGCGAAGCCCCCGCGGCGGTTGCGACCTTCGCAAACTCGTCTGCGAAGGAACTGTCAGCATCCAGCCAACCGGTGCACGACGGTTCGCTCGGCATCGGCTCCCTCAAAGGAAGCATCCCTCATGAATAATCTGCATCGCGAACTGGCCCCCATTTCTGAGTCCGCATGGGCTCAGATCGAAGAGGAGACCACCCGCACGCTCAAGCGCTACCTCGCCGGTCGGCGCGTGGTTGACATGCCCAGCGCCGGTGGCGTCGGGCTCTCGGCCATTGGCACCGGCCACCTGCGCAAGATCGCGGCCCCGGCGCAGGGCATCCTGGCCAGGCGCCGTGAATCGAAGCCGCTGGTCGAGCTGCGCGTTCCGTTCGAGCTCGCTCGCGAACAAATCGACGATGTGGAGCGGGGAGCGAACGACTCAGACTGGCAGCCGGCCAAGGATGCCGCGAAAAAGATCGCCTTTGCAGAAGACGGCGCCATCTTTGAGGGCTATGCCGAGGCGGAAATTGGGGGTATCCGTCAGGGGACAAGTAATCCGATCATGGGACTCCCGGCCGACGTGCGCGACTACCCCGACGCTGTTGCGCAGGCGTTGAGCCAATTGCGGCTCGTCGGCGTCAACGGTCCTTACACGGTGCTGCTGGGCGCCGACGCCTACACCGCGCTGGCCGAAACCAGAGATCACGGCTACCCGGTGCTGGAGCACGTCAAACGGCTCGTCAAGGACCAGATCATCTGGGCGCCAGCCATCATCGGCGCCTTCGTGCTGACCACGCGTGGCGGGGATTTCGAACTCGCCATCGGACAGGATGTCTCGATCGGCTACTCAGGGCACTCGGACACCACGGTCCGCCTGTATCTGCAGGAGACCTTCACGTTCCGGCTCCTCACGACCGAAGCGGCGGTCGCGCTGGTGCCTCCCAAAAAGTCCAGGTCCGGCTGACACATCAGGCCCACAGCGATATTCCATTACAGCTCGACATCTCGGCGGCCCCGCTCTCGTGGCCAAGCAATGCCAGGGGCTCCCGCCGTGAGTCGAATGGATCTGCTGGAGCAACCGTGGCCCGGAGGGAACTTTGCGTGGCGCAGACTACGCGGCGACGGGAATCGAGCGACCGAGAATTCTCTCGATCGCACGCAGTCGATCGCGTTCTTCGCGGCTGACGAGTGACACGGCGCGGCCACGCGATCCGGCGCGGCCGGTACGACCGATACGGTGCACATAGTCCTCCGGTACGTGCGGGAGCTCGAAATTCACGACCTGCGGCAACTCGCTGATGTCCAGTCCGCGCGCTGCGATGTCAGTGGCGACGAGTATTCGCACGCGACCTTCTTTGAAATCGCTTAACGCACGCGTACGCGCCGCCTGCGATTTGTTGCCATGGATGGCGGCGCATGCGAGACCATCGCGCTTCAATCGCTCTGCAAGACGGTTGGCGCCGTGCTTGGTGCGAGTGAATACCAACGCCTGTTTGCTATCTCCGTCGGCAAGCAGGCGCCTCAGCAGCGGGTGTTTACCGGCACTGTCGACGTGATACACCTGATGATCCACCAGCGCGGGCGAGCTGTTGCGCGGCGAGATATCGATGCTGACGGGATCGCGCAGCAGCGCCTTTGCCAGGCTGCGGATTTCATCGGAGAAGGTAGCTGAAAACATCAGCGTTTGACGCTTCGCAGGCAGCGCGGCGATCAACCGACGAATGGGCCGAATGAATCCCATGTCGAGCATCCGGTCGGCTTCGTCCAATACCAGCATTTCAATGTGCGAAAGATCAACGGCGCGCGTCTGCAGATGATCCAGGAGTCGTCCGGGGGTGGCGACGATGATGTCCACGCCAGAGGACAAGGCATCGATCTGCGGCCTTGGACTCACACCACCAAATATCAGCGCTCCGCGCAACGGCAAGGGTCCTGCCAGCCTGCGAAAGTCGTCGCTGACCTGCGTCGCCAGTTCCCGCGTTGGCACGAGAATCAAGGCACGTGGACGGCGCTGTAACGAAGGACTCAACATCAGCCGCTCGAGCAGCGGCAGCGCAAAGGCTGCGGTTTTGCCCGTGCCGGTTTGTGCGACCCCCATCAGGTCGCGCCCCTCCAGCACGAGCGGGATCGCGCGCTGCTGAATCGGGGTAGGATCAACGTAGCCAAGTTCGGTCACGGCCTGCAGCAACTGCGGCCTCAAAGCAAAATCAGTAAACAAAATGAAGCTCCAGGACGAGTCGGCTGCCCGAAGGGCGTGCGCCGTCGGCTAACTCGTCAAAAATAAAATCCACTCGGTCCCGCCTGACGGCAGGATCTACGATGGGCTTGCAGGAGGGGCGAAAGGGTCCCAGCAGATGGGCTTTGATAGCCCTAAAGGGACGCTGAAGAACCTCGGCGCGCGGTCCGAACCACGCATTCAACAAACACCGGGAGCGAGTGTAACCCATTGACTGACAAAGTGCACATTGCGCCAGTATCGTGAGACGCGTCTCAGATCCGGTTATTATAGTCGATACGCTATACTAATCGTTAATCCCATATAGGCGGACCTGAGAGACCATGCCTGCACCCGATGTTGCGACAATCCAGGCACTGCGGATCGACGTCGCCCTGCAGATTGCCCGCTTTATGCTCCGTCGCGGCCTCACTCAGCTCGCGGCAGCGAAGCTGCTAGGCGTGCCCCAGCCAACGCTGAGCAAGATCGTAAACGGCCGCGTTGCGGCCCTGTCGCTTGAGCTCCTGATACGCATTGCGGTGCGCGCGGGCCTGCCAGTGGTGCTCCAGACCGGCCAGATCCCCGAGGAGGCTGGCGCTTTCGTGTCGAGTGAGAGAGCGCCCACGCGATCCAAGGCCGGATCCGCACTGACCGACACGGCGCGCGCCTCTTTGGTCGAGCGCACGCGACGTCTGACCCCCGAACAACGGCTGGCCGCATTTTTCGAGCACACGCAGCTGGTGAGCGCACTGCATCAAGCGGGTCACGTCCCTCCAGCTACGCGAGTACGCAAAGCACGGAGAGCATCTTGAGAACGCGTCGGGCCGGACAATCCGCGCTTCTGCTTCTTGATGCGATTGCAGTGCTCAAGGAGCAAGCGATCGACTACGCCGTGATCGGGGCCATGGCGGCATCCGTACACGGTGCGGTGCGCGCATCGGCCGACGCTGATGCATTGATTTCCGTGACCGCTTCCCGGCTCGCAAGGCTGCGCTCGATCTTCAAGAAGATGGGCTTCGGGACGGAGCTGCGTCGCGGCGATGTGGACGACCCCATTCCGGCGATGCTTCTCCTCAGCGACAGCCACGGCAATCGGGTCGACCTCCTGGGCGGACTAAAAGGGTTCGATCCCCAAGCCTTCTCGCGTACCCTCAACGTGCCCTTCAGCGGAGACACTCTTCGCATCATCGGTCGCGAAGATTTCATCGCCATGAAGTGCTTTGCGGGAGGACCCCAGCACATCGCCGACGCTCACGTGGCTCTCAGGAGCGCCGAGGAGCCTGTCGACCTCGATCTGTTGCGACGAGTCACCCGCCGGTTCGGGCGAGCCGCGGCCGACGTTCTCGAGCACGTGCTGGCGCGTTGATCCTGAAGTCTATGCGGATGACTCGGCCCAGTCGCTTTCAGTGACCTCATGACCAACGTTTCCTTCATTGTCCCCGCGTTCAACGAGGAGCGTCTGCTGGGTCAGACGCTGAAGGCAATTCGCGAGGCAGCGTCGGCTCTCAATGAACCGAGCGAGGTCATCGTCGTCGATGACGCCTCCACCGACGCCACGAACGGGATTGCTCAGTCGCAGGGTGCACGCGTCGTGTCGGTCAACTGTCGGCACATTGCGGCGACCCGCAATGCGGGAGCGCGCGAGGCACGCGGCACCTGGCTCATCTTTGTGGACGCTGACACCATCGTCACCAGAGAAGTGGTACAAGCCGCGGTCACGGCCATGCGCGCCGGTGCAGTAGGCGGTGGCTGTGATGTGCGTTTTGGCGGTCGATTGCCGCTGTATGCTCGGGCCATGATTGCTGCTGCCTTGCCTCTGTATCAAGCGCTTGGTCTGGCCGCAGGCTGCTTCATCTTCTGCACCCGCGAGGCCTTCGATGCGGTTGGCGGGTTCGACGAGACCCTATTCGCAGCGGAAGAGGCGGCTCTGAGCCGAGTACTGCACCGTAAGGGTCGGTTTCTCATTCTGCGCGAACACGTCATCACCTCCGGCCGCAAACTCCGGGCGCACTCGGCGCGAGAGGTCCTGGGAGGACTGCTGCGCTTGGCGCTGGGCGGTCGCAGGGCGTTCGGAAGGCGGGAGGGGCTGGAAATCTGGTACGGAGCGCGGCGTAAGGACCCCGGGTCGGATACGTCGGAGCGCCGCTAAATTAGTCCTTCGTACAGTGGGAGAAACTTGACCGGTGCCTGCACGCTGACCCAGAGTGCCGATCTGATAGTTAATCGATTCTCCGGTCTGTGTCTGTCAGGTTCAATCCACAACTAAGACTCTTCGGGAGCCTTCGGCCTTTTAGCCGCAGCCGAGCGGTGCGGGACTCTCTCGCGGGCGTGACCCTTGCGTCGATGAGCATCCCGCAAGTGCTCGGCTATACCCGCATCGCCGGTACACCGGTAATAACCGGGCTTTACACTGTCCTACTGCCGCTCGTCGCTTTCGCAGTCTTCGGTTCTTCCCGCCACCTTGTCGTGGCAGCCGACTCGGCTACGGCGGCCATCCTCTTCAGTTCACTGTCCCGCATGGCGGTACCGGCCAGCGAGCAGTACGTAGCGCTGGTGGGCATGGTAGCTCTACTGACTGCTGGGCTTTTGCTTCTGGCGCGGATCTTCAAGCTCGGCTTCCTCGCCGATTTTCTCTCACGCACGGTCCTGGTCGGATTTCTCGCAGGCGTCGGCCTTCAGGTCGGCATAGCGATGCTGGGTGACATGATCGGTGTCACCGCCCACTCGCCACGCACCCTCGTGCAGGCGTGGGAGATCTTACAAAGTCTGCCGCGGCCGAACCTTCCAACGCTGGCGCTGTCCATGCTGGTAACGGGCAGCATCCTGCTGTGCAATCGCGTTGCCCCGCGATTGCCTCTTTCGCTGTTTGCAGTCGTGGGGGCGATCGCGGCGAGCGCTGTGTTTCGATTCGCCGACCGAGGCATCGCGGTCATAGGTCCGGTTCCCGGAGGACTGCCGTGGATTAGGCTGCCCAACGTGACCTGGAGCGAAACTCTCGCACTGCTATCCGTAGCGGGCTCCTGCTTTGTGATGATAATCGCGCAGAGCGCCGCGACGTCGCGCGCATCGGCGTTGCGGTATCGCGAGCGTGTCGACGAGGACGCGGATATCCTCGGGCTCTCAGCCGCGAATGCGGCTGCGGCGGTGAGCGGGACGTTCGTGGTCAACGGCAGCCCGACACAGACCGCCATTGCGGAGCGCGAGGGCGCCCGCAGCCAGCTCGCGCAACTGGTGTTTGCAGCAATTGTGCTGCTAGTGCTTTTGGCCCTGACCGGCCCGCTTCAGTACCTGCCGCGTTGCGTGTTAGCCGCTATCGTGTTCACGATCGCGGTCGAGATGATCGACTTGAGGAGTCTGCGTGACATCCGGCGCGAAAGCCCCGGTGAGTTCTATCTTGCCATCGTGACGGCGGCGGCAGTTGTCGCAGTCGGCGTCGAGCAAGGCATTCTGCTGGCGATCGCCCTATCGCTCTTCAGGCACGTGCGCCATAGCTATCGGCCGCATACGATGATGTTTGAGCCTGACGCGGCCGGCCGGTGGGTGCCGGTGCCCACGACGCCAGGAAAAGAGACCGAACCGGGGCTGATCATCTATCTCTTCGATGCGGATCTTTTTTATGCAAATGCGAACACCTTTACCGACGAAGTGCGCGCCCTCGTGGAGCGCGCACCGACGCCGGTGCGCTGGTTCATCGTTGACGCGGGCGCGATCACGGATATTGACTACTCCGCGGCGCAATCCATACGCGATCTCTTCGGGGATCTGGCGCACCAAGGCGTCCACATGGTCTTTGCACGTGTCAGCCCGTACCTGCGCGCCGACATGGACCGACACCGCATCACCACGCTGATCGGCGAGATGCGGATTTTCGCGACACTCCACGAAGCCATTGCTGCTGTGCGCGGCGGCGCGCCAGGGCAGGTCGTCGTAAAGCACGGTTGAAACGATCTGGTGACGCACGCCCAAAAGCGCCGCTCCTGCTTGAGCTACGGGCTCTCGGGCGCCTTTTGCATGCCCACGCCATGGCTCTTTTCAAAATCGCAGCTATGAGCGGATTTCTGCTTCCCGTGATCTATACGTAATTGCGGCGGAAGAACATTATCGGCCTCGAACCAACCTCCAGCGCCCGCAGAGGAAACTTGCATGACGAATCACAAGCCACGCGTGCTCGGTATCGCCGGAAGTCTGCGCCATGGCTCCTATTCCGCTGCCGTGTTGCGCGGTCTACAGGAGGCCGTGAGCGAGCGAGTGAGAGTCGACATTTTCTCGCTCGAATCAATACCAATGTACAACGCGGACCTCGACGGGGACGACAAACCCGAGCCCGTTGTGGCTTTGAAGAATGCGATCCGTGATTGCGATGGCCTGGTGCTCTCATCGCCGGAATACAACTATGGGGTCTCTGGAGTTCTGAAGAACGCGCTGGATTGGGCATCGCGCCCAGGATATCAGTCGGTGCTCAAAGGCAAGCTCGTGCTCATCGTGACCAGTTCCCCCGGCATGGTCGGGGGCGCGCGCGCCCAGGCACAGTTGCGACAGACGCTCGCGGCGACGCTGTCGCAGGTCATCCCCGTGCCAGAGGTCCTGATTTCGCAAGCGCACTCAAAGGTACAGGCCGGCCGTTTGACCGATGCGACTTCGTTGAAGTTTCTGCTCGAGGCGTTCGAAGTCCTACTAGCGGAGATCCGCGGCCGCTCCGGGGCGCGCTAGCCCCACAAGGCGCTTGCCCCGAGCCCTCGGCCCTGGCAGCCGCTAGCAGGCGGCGGCGACTTGGCCTCGGGCAGTAGCGCCTGTTCGTGATTGTGATGGTTCGGTGTGCCGCAACGGTACCGTTGCGTTTCTACGGTATGCTCTCTAGCCTTTATTTGTGGCGATGATTGTAGAGTCGCATGATCGGAAAGGAGTCACTCATGTCCACGTCATTTAAACTCAATGGCAATCCAATCACGCTGGATGCCGATCCGACCATGCCGCTGCTGTGGGCCATCCGCGAAGAAGCGGGTTTGCACGGCACCAAGTTTGGTTGCGGCATGGCGCTGTGCGGCGCCTGCACGGTCCACGTGGATGGCCAAGCCGTCCGTTCGTGTGTGATGCCGCTGGCCGCCGTGGCCGGCCGCGCCGTCACCACCATCGAGGGGTTGCAAAGCGGTCCCGCCAAGGCGGTGCAAGCCGCCTGGATCGAGCTGCAGGTGCCGCAGTGCGGCTACTGCCAGTCCGGCCAAGTGATGTCGGCGACGGCCCTGCTGGAAAAAAACGCAGCGCCCTCCGATGCCGACATCGACAGTGCGATGAGCGGCAATATCTGCCGCTGCGCGACGTACTCCCGCATTCGCGCGGCCATTCACGCAGCGGCCCACTCGCTGAAGGGGCTGACGTGAGCTCCCGCGTGGCAGCAGCGCAGCCCGGGCGGCGCGCCTTCCTCAAGAGCGCCGGTGCGGCCACCGCCGTGGCGCTCACCATCGGCTTCGAATGGGCCGGCACCACGCGCCGCTCATTGGCGCTCGCGCCGCGGGCAACGGGCGCGGGTCCGCTGTTCGCGCCCAACGCCTTCGTGCGCATCGGTGCCGACGACAGCGTCACTGTCATCGCGAAACACCTCGAAATGGGCCAGGGCGCCTACACCGGCATTGCCACCGTGCTGGCCGAGGAACTCGACGCGGATTGGTCGTTGGTGCGCGTCGAGAGTGCGCCGGCCGATGCGAAACGTTATGCCAATTTGGTGTTCGGCACCTTACAAGGTACGGGCGGCAGTTCGGCCATGGCGAACTCGTGGGACCAGCTCCGCGACGCTGGCGCCAAGGCCCGCGTCATGCTGGTGACGGCTGCTGCGCAAGAATGGAAAGTCCCCGCCTCCGAGTTGACTGTGGATAAGGGGGTGGTCTCGCACGCGAGCACGCACCGCAACGCGAGCTTCGGCGCGCTTGCCGCTAAAGCCGCGAAGCTACCCGTCCCGGATAAGGTAACGCTCAAAGACCCGAAGGATTTCAAACTCATCGGACGCAATGTGCCGCGCGTGGATGTGCCCGCCAAGGTCGACGGCACCGCGCAATTCACATTGGACGTGGCGTTACCCGGCATGTTGGTGGCGCTGCTCAAGCGACCGCCGCAATTTGGCGCCACCGTCAAAGCTTTCGACGCGGGGGCGGCCGCGGCAGTGGCCGGGGTCGTGAAAGTCGTCCAGGTTCCCGGGGGGGTCGCGGTGCTGGCCAGGGGTTTTTGGGCGGCCAAATTGGGCCGCGACGCACTCAAGGTGACCTGGGACGATAGTCGTGCCGAGAAGCGCAGCTCCGCGGCCATCATGGCCGAGTACCGGCATCTGGCGGAGCAACCCGCAATGCCGGCGCGCAACGATGGCGACGCCGTGGCGAGCATCCACGGCGCGGCTCACAGGATTTCGGCGAGCTACGAATTCCCGTATCTCGCGCACTCGCCCATGGAACCGCTGGACGCGGTGGTCAAGCTTACGGCCAGCAGCTGCGAAATCTGGGCGGGCGATCAGTTCCAAACGGTAGATCAGATGAACGCCGCAAAAGCGGCCGGTCTGGACCCGCAACAGGTCACCATCCACACCCTCTACGCCGGCGGTAGTTTCGGGCGCCGCGCGAATGTTTGGTCCGATTACATCGTGGAGGCGGTATCGATTGCCAAGGCGAGCGGCGCCGACGGCATCCCGATCAAGCTGCAATGGACTCGCGAGGACGATATTCGCGGCGGCTACTATCGCCCCATGTATTTTCACAAGCTCGAAGCCGGCCTCAACGAGAAAAAAGAGCTCGTCGGGTGGCGTCAGGTCATCGTCGGTCAATCCATTATGGCCGGCGGACTGTTTGCTGCGATGGTCAATAAAGGCATCGATCCTACCTCGGTGGAAGGCGCCGCGACCATGGCCTACGCTATCCCGAACCTCTCCGTCGAACTATCTACCACGTCATCGCCGTTGCCCATTCTGTGGTGGCGCGTCGTCGGCAGTTCCCACACTGTGTTTGCCGTCGAGGCGTTCATGGACGAGGTAGCACATGCTGCCGGCGAAGATCCGTTCGCCTTTCGGCGCAGACTCCTCGGGCATGCACCCCGCATGAAGGCAGTGTTGGAGCTCGCCGCCGAGAAAGCCGGCTGGACCGGCGCGCCCTTGCCCAAGGGCAAGGGCCGCGGCATCGCCGTCGCAGAAGCGTTCAAGACGTTCGTCGCGCAAGTCGCCGAAGTGACCGTGGATGAGGCCGGTCGCGTAACCGTCGATCGCGTGGTCTGCGCAGTGGATTGCGGCACGCCCATCAATCCCGATGTCATCACGGCCCAAATGGAGGGCGGGATCGGTTTTGGGCTCGGCGCCGTGCGATATGGTGCAATAACATTGAAGGATGGTCGCGTGGAGCAGGACAACTTCAATAGTTACCGCGTACTGCGCATGAACGAAATGCCCAAGATCGAAGTGCACATCATGCCCTCCACTGCGCCCCCGACAGGGGTGGGCGAACCCGGAGTCGCCCCTATCGGCCCCGCGGTGGCCAACGCCATTTTCGCCGCCACAGGTAAGCGCATCCACGTGCTGCCGTTCTCCACTTCAGACGCTGCCTGAGGCTCGTATGAAAGACTCGACTGAGCGAAACATCTCGAGGCAGCAAGGCCGCGCCACGCATCCCTTACTGTGGACCCTGGCCGTGATCGTCGGCATCGGCGTGGTAGTTGCCGGCTATGTCGTGTTCGGACCCCGTGCCATGGACTTTGCCGGCGGCAGGAAGGTAGCGCTCACCGATTATCGCCAAGGAGATCCCACCGGTGTTCCTGCAGAGCTGAAGGCCGCCAGCGTGGTGGAGCGCGGCGAATATCTCACCCGCGCGGCCGATTGCCTGGTGTGCCATACGGCCAAGGATGGCGCGCCCTTCGCCGGCGGCCGCGCCTTCGTACTGCCCTTCGGCGTCCTGTACTCGACCAACATCACGCCGGACACGGAGACGGGCATTGGCAGCTACACCGATGCCAATTTCCTGGATGCCGTGCACAAGGGCATCGGTCGCGGCAATACCAAGCTGTACCCCGCCATGCCGTACGCGAGCTACACCTACATGTCGGATGCCGATGCGCTCGCGATCAAGGCATACCTCTTCACGCTGAAACCGCTGCATGCCCCAGCGCCGCGGAACACGCTCGCGTTCCCGTTCAATCAGCGCGCATTGATGAGTGTCTGGGCGGTACTCTTCAATCCCGATAAGCGCTACGAACCGAATGTCGACCGCAGCCCCGAATGGAATCGCGGCGCCTACCTGGTCGAAGCCATGGAGCACTGCGGCGAATGTCATACACCGCGTAACCTCGGCTTCGCGTTGAATAACCGCCAGAAATTCGGCGGTGCAGTGCAGGCGGGCTGGCGCGCCTACAACATCACCGAGGACAAGCGCAGTGGCATCGGCGCATGGAGCGACGACGATCTGGCCCATTACCTAGCCGCGGGTCACGCCGCGGGCCGGGGCACCGCCTCGGGCCCGATGGGCGAAGCCGTGGATGAAAGCTTGAGCTACCTGAAGGCCAGTGACATCGCCGCGATGGTGACCTATCTACGTACGGTGCCGGGCATCGCCACGTCCGATCTGCCGGAGCCCAAGGCGACGCCGGCGCCGGCCGTGTATTCCGAAAGTGTCGCGGCCAAGAACCATCCCCGTGGCCAAGCTGTGTACGAAGGCGCCTGCGCTGGATGCCACGGCTGGACCGGCGTCAGCCCCGTGCTGGGTGTCGCGAGCTTGACCGGTACCCGTGCCATTAACGATGCCACCGCCATCAACGTGGCCCAGGTCATCATCCGCGGTGCGCAGCGCCACATGGTCGAGACCTCGACCAGTATGCCCGCCTTCGGCGAGGCCTATTCGGACGCCGAGATCGCGAGCGTGGCCAATTACGTGACTGCGCGTTTCGGTACCCAGGGGTCGAACCTGACGGCGGCGAATGTCGCCAAGCTACGCGCGGCGGACTAAAGGAAAGTGGTCCAGCGCACGACAGGCGAGGTAGCACGAAAGCTCATTGAGGTGCTCGAATCGGGCGAGAATTGGAGCTGGTGCTACATCGATCAGCTGGCCATGGAGGTCCCGTCGTGACCTTGTTGGATCTGTAGGAGCAACCGTGGCGAATACTCTCCTGGCACAGCGTCGCGCGCAGGTGTTCCCGAAACTGACGCCTGCGCAACTCACGCGCCTGCAGCGCCACGGGACCACCTTGCAGACGCGCGCGGACGAGATTCTCCTGGAACTCGGTGACACAGCGCGAGGGGTGTTCGTCGTGGCGGCGGGAAGCGTCGAAGCGCTGGTGCCGCCGTCGGTTACTCGAGGCGCACCCGGCGACGAACTGCTCTACCTCCTGACCCAGGGGGATTTTACCGGCGAGATGAGCACCTTGCGCGGCACCCCTGCCCTGGTGCGCCTGCGCGTGCGTGAGCCTGGCACCGTCCTATTGATCGATGCGGAACAGCTGCGGCGCATCGTGCAGAACGATGCCGACCTCAGCGAGCTTTTCATGCGCGCTTTCATCCTGCGCCGCATGAGCGTCATCGAGTCTGGCCACAGCGAGGTGCTGCTCCTGGGTTCGGATCACTCCGCCGACACGCTGCGGTTACGGGAGTTCCTGACGCGTAACACCCGTCCCTACGTGAACATCGATATCGAGCACGATGCCGACGCCCAGGCGTTGCTCGAGCGCTTTCACGTGCGGGGTGAGGAGATTCCCGTGGTGGTCTGCCGGGGCGGGGAGCTGCTGAAGAACCCCACCAATGCCCAGGTCGCCCAATGCCTCGGCATCAATGCCCCACCCGCCGACGATGCTGTGCACGATCTGGTGATTGTCGGCGCAGGCCCTGCGGGTCTTGCCGCCGCCGTATACGCAGCCTCCGAAGGCCTGGACGTGCGCCTCGTGGAAGTCTTCGCTCCCGGCGGCCAGGCTGGGACCAGCTCCCGGATCGAGAACTATCTAGGATTTCCGACCGGCATTTCAGGCGCTGCGCTCGCCGGCCGGGCGCTATCTCAGGCACAGAAATTCGGGGCACAGCTGAGTGTGGCCTGGCAGGCGGTGAGGCTGCGCTGTGACCAGTGGCCGTACTCGGTCGAGATGGCCGATGGGCGCTCGGTGAGGAGCCGAGCCATTCTCATCGCGAGCGGTGCACGCTACCGCACGCTCGATATTGCTAACGTTTCCAACTTTCTTGGCCGTGGCATTTATTATGCCGCCACTCATTTGGAGGCCAAGTTGTGCGAGGCCGAGGATATCGCGGTCATCGGTGGCGGCAATTCAGCAGGTCAGGCGGCGGTCTTCCTCGCCGGCACCTGTCGTCACGTGCACATCTTGGTCCGCGCGGACGGGCTGGCCGAGAGCATGTCGCAATATCTCATTCGTCGCATCGAAGCTACCCCGAACATCAGCCTGCATACGCGCACGCAACTCACCTCGCTCGAGGGCTCTGATCGACTGGAGCGGGTCTGCTGGATGCGCCGCAATGAGGAACTCGAAGCGTTCGACCTCCGGCATATATTCCTGATGACAGGGGCGCAGCCCAACACTCACTGGCTGCAGGGCTGCGTGGTGCTGGATGATCATGGCTTCGTGAAAACCGGACCCGACCTTGGCAAGGAAGAATTGGCGAATGCACACTGGAGCCTGTCACGTCCCCCGTACCTGCTGGAGGCGAGCGTGCCGGGAGTCTTCGCCGCCGGCGACGCGCGGGCCGGAAGCGTCAAGCGTATTGCGTCGGCGGTGGGCGAGGGATCTATCTGCGTTCAGTTCGTACATCGCGTGCTGCGCGAACTCGCCGATTTGGGGGACCGGCCTGCGATCGTCGCGGCTTAGGAGGGCCGCGTCGCGGCATCACTCAGCAGCCCTCTCTCGACTCTCGTCTCGAGGAAGCCCGACAGCGTGGTCCGGACTGCGAACCCCCGCTACCGCCGTGAAACTCTGGTACTCGGATCAGCCCGTGACTGCGCTCTCCAGCAGTCAGCACTTCTTGGACAAAAGTTCCTCGAGCGCGTAGCGCGTCTTTTGGGGAAAGCGCTCAAGCGGATAATACTTCGTGAGGATTGCGAGCGCCTGCTCTAGTGAGCGGACATCCAGGTGACGCAACAGGTAGCGGACATCGTCTTCATCATGAAACTCCGCGCCAATTCGGATCGCCAGACACTTCATCGCGAGCAGGTATTCCGGCTGCGCCACCATAACGCGTAGATGATCCAGTTCAAGGAAGGGCGCGAATTCTCCCTGCGAACTGATGAAGCCCTTCACGGCGTCATTGAGCCAGCTGGGATTGACGTGCGCCCGGGTGGCAACCCGCGTCGCGGCTTCGCGCCTTCTCCACCGGGCGAAACCAGGCATCCACGTCTTGGGTTGAAGGACGCACGGCGTACGCGAGACACATGACGGACCGGCCGACCAAGAACAATTCCCCTTCGGTTCATGACGAGCGCAGTTCCTCATTCATTCAACAGATCAAACAGCCGGCGCAGATCCGACTGGGTCAGAGGCGCAATGTCTGCCTCAGACCTGGTCGCCGAGCGAGGAGTCAATGAAAATGTTGCGACGCTTGAAGGACGCCGGAGAGTGTGTCAGCAGGTACAGCCGCAGGCTCTGCAAAGCAGATCCGAAAACGGGCTCTGAGAGCGGACCGATGGTGCGCGTCCAACCGGGCACGGGCATGCCGCGTTTCTCGCACGCAGACTCGATCATCGCCGCGATGTAGTTAGCCAGAAACGGAGTCAGTGTCACCGTCGGCGGCGCCGCGATCGCATCGGCGAGCTCTACAGCCGTAAGGCGCGAAAGCAACGAATTGAGCTCCGCGAGTGCGAAAGTGGGCGCTCCAGGGCCTCGGCAGGCCTCAAGGCGCTCCTGAAACTCTGCGGCCGGTATCGACAACACGCGGCGCCCTTCAGGCTCATGGCGCCTCGAATGGATAGATTGCACCTGTACGTCCGGACTTTGGATGCAGTGGGAAAATTTCATGGGCCGACCTGATGACCTCGGCGCCGTCGCCAGCTCGCGAGAAAGTGTCCAGCGATGAAACGGCTATCTCACCAGGGCTCCTCGCGGCTGGCGCCGAAAAAACCGCCCGTCGGTCCGTCATCGGCGAGCAGCGCTAAACGGATCGCTGCCGCAGCTCCTTGGGGTATGGTCTGGTAACCGCGGTAATTGTTCAGGTCCGTGGCAGTAAAGCCGGGATCGGCCGAGTTGACTTTAATTCCAGAGTCTTTCAGTTCGGCGGCAAGCTGAACTGTCAGCATGTTCAGCGCGGCCTTTGAAGCCCCATAGCCGATGAACCTGAAGCTGCTGAATTCCGATTTCGGATCGCCGATTTGGGTGAGGGAACCAAGGCCGCTGGATACGTTGACGATGCGACCAGAGCAGGATCGCTTCAATAGCGGCAACATCGCCTGGGTGACGGCCAAGGTGCCGAAAAAATTGGTGTCGAAGGTGCGTCGGACGGCTTCGAGAGTGGCCACACCCGGCGACCCATCGCTGGAACTGGTGATGGCGGCGTTGTTGATGAGGATATCCAGCCGCCCCTCCTGCGCCTCGATATCGGTTGCGGCGCCAGATATTGTAGCTAAATCGGTCAAATCAATTCGCACATAGCGCGCGGCGAAACCCTCGCTCCTGAGGTTTGCCACTGCAGTCTGGCCCCGATCCCGATCGCGCGCGCCGACAAGGATGCGATTCCCTTCTTTGCCAAGATGGCGGGCGATCTCGAAGCCGATACCCTTGTTGGCCCCCGTAACGAGGGCGATCCGGTCTTTCGGGGTTCGCATGGAGAATTTCTCTGATGAAAACCTTGGGGCGGATTTTCCGACATAGCCGCACTCGCGCTTGCGCGGGCGCTCAACATACTTGCCGATTGCATCAGGCCTGCGGGCCTGCGCGCAACCAGGCCCTCTCAGTCGTCACGAGCGTCGCCACCGTCCACAAGGCGGGGGAAGCGCCGTCTGCCGCCCCACTCCCCTCTCCTCGCAGCTAGATGGACATGCCGCCGGAGACCTCGATGCGCTGGGCGTTGACCCAGCGATTGTCCTCGGACAGCAACGAAGCGATCATCGGGCCGACGTCGTCGGGCAGGCCGGCACGCCCCAGCGCGGTCATGTCGGCGACACGCTTGTTCACATCGGGATTGTCCCGCACCACGCCGCCGCTGAAATCGGTAGCGATGGCGCCCGGAGCGACGACATTGACCGTTATCCTGCGCGGCCCTAATTCCTTGGCCATATATTTGCTCAGCACTTCGATCGCTCCCTTCATCGAACCATAAGGGGCGCTGCCAGGAAGGATAATGCGAGTGAGACCTGAAGAGACATTGATGATGCGTCCGCCGTCGTTGATGAGCGGCAGCAGCTTCTGCGTCAGAAAGAACACGCCTTTGAAATGGACATTGTAGAGTGCGTCCAGCTCCGCTTCCGTGGTTTTCTCAATGCTGTTGTGGTGCGAGATGCCGGCATTGTTGATCAGAAAGTCGAAGCGCTCGCGGTCCCAGGTGTCTAGCAGCGCGCTCTTGAACGTCTCGGCGAAGCGGTCGAAACTTCCCACCACGGCGGTGTCCAGCTGCAGGGCGACCGCCTTGCGTCCTTGAGCCTGGATTGCTGCAACTGTCGCGCGCGCCTCGTCAGCCTGGGAATGATAGGTAATCACGCAGTCAACGCCCTTGCCAGCTAGGCTCTCAGCGGTATTGCGGCCCAATCCCCGGCTACCACCGGTGATGAGAGCGATTTTCTGAGTCTGTCTTTGCTTGTTCATGTCCAAACTCCTGATCCGGCCTGCAACTCATAGGGTCATGTTACATAGTCTGCTATATATCTCAAAGTGGAGCAATTTGTCCACGGGATCGCCGTCTTTACTCGGAGACTAATCACTCGTGCCCGGCGTACCGTATGCTCACGGCAGTACTGCCAAGTCAGAGTGTCACTGCTCCAACCCTAGCCAATCGAATATCGAGGGGACAAGCTATATCTATGGGCCAGAGAGCCTTTGACGATTCCAAGTCGGCGGGTCATTTAGTGAGCCGAGCTCAACGCCTCTTTGCCAAGGAGTCCGATCGCCGCCTCAAGCCGCTTGGGCTTTCGTCAGGCTACATTCCTGTGATTCTCGCCCTGGCAGTCGAACCTGTCCTCACGCAAAAGGCGCTCGTGCAGTATGCAGCGATCGAGCAACCGACCATGGCAGCTACCTTGGTGCGCATGGAGCGTGATGGCTTGATCGAGCGCAATGCAGACCGAACAGATGCGCGCACCAGCCTATTCAGGCTGAGTCGCCTTGCAAAGTCCAAGTTGCCGCAGTTCTTCAAGCAACTTGAAGAAGGCAACGCCGTGGCGCTTGAGGGATTAGACGCGGAGCAAAGGCACCAACTCCTCGATACTCTGACAAAGGTTATTCACAACCTGGGCGGAGGATTACCTCGGAGAGTCGCCGACCGGTGAGCGCCGGTAGATGCTGGCTACCTTCGGCGCACTCGACCGCTCGGCCGCAGGCGCGATATCCGGCGAGGCCACGCTGCACCTGGGGCACTTCTTTGGCCCGCACTGCCTTGTTAGCTTCAGACTTGCGCCGAATTCCTTAACAGGTTCCGGAGATGAATTCGGGGCTTCTTATGGTTATGGGCGTATCGTCGTCGAGCGATGAAGATGACCAAACATTTAGTAACCTCATGTGCGTGTCTGCTGGCCGCGTCCCTTTGCATCGCTCCGCAGTCGCGGGCCGAGGACGGCTACGAATTGTGGCTTCGCTACAAGCCGGTCGAGATGCGGCGGCTAGAAGCGTCGCGAGAATCTACTACTGAAATTGTCGCCGGATCGCCCTCCCCGGTATTGACCACCGCATTGCGTGAGTTGACGCGCGGCCTACTCGGACTCCTGGGCACGTCCCCGGCGATCGCGTCTACGGTCACAAAGGACGGAAGCATCATCGTCGGAACGCCTCGCTCTTTACCAATCATTGGTCAATTGGAGGTGAAGTGGGACGAACTAGGGACGGAGGGCTACGTCATTCACAGCCTTACGTACGAGGGGCATCCCACCATTCTGATCGCCGCCAATAGCGATATCGGCGTTCTATACGGCACATTCGCCTTTCTGCGCCTGCTGCAGACTCGCCAGAGCCTGCAGAACGTCCAGGTGCTATCGGCACCTCACGTTCGCTATCGAATTCTCGATCATTGGGACAATTTGGATCGGGGCGTCGAACGCGGCTATGCCGGAGAATCGATCTGGGATTGGCACAAACTGCCGGACTATATTGACCAGCGCTATATCGATTACGCGCGGGCGTGTGCATCGATCGGTATCAACGGCACGGTTCCAAACAACGTCAACGCCAGCTCGGTCAGCCTGACGAGTTCCTACCTGCGTAAGCTCGCTGCACTCGCCGACGTCTTTCGGCCTTACGGAATCCGCGTCTATTTGACCGCGAAGTTCAGCGCACCGATTGAAATCGGGGGCCTCGAGACGGCCGATCCTTTGAACCCTGGCGTGCGGGACTGGTGGCGGCGCAAAGCGGACGAAATCTACGGTCTCATTCCCGACTTCGGGGGCTTTCTCGTCAAGGCAAATTCCGAAGGCGAGCCGGGCCCCCAAGACTATGGGCGCACCCACGCCGACGGCGCGAATGTGCTGGCGGACGCCTTGGAGCCGCATGGCGGAATCGTTATGTGGCGCGCGTTCGTCTATCGAGGCGGCGCCGACGATCGTGCCAAACAAGCCTTCGAGGAACTTAAGCCGCTTGATGGGAAGTTTCGCGATAACGTAACCATTCAAGTCAAGAATGGCCCCATTGATTTTCAGCCCCGCGAACCATTCCACCCGCTATTCGGCGCCATGCCGAAAACCTCGATGATGCTGGAAGTGCAGCTCACTAAGGAGTATTTGGGATTCGCCACCCACCTGGTCTTTCTCGGGCCGTTGATCGAAGAGGTGCTCCGATCCGACACCTACGCCGTCGGTCCTGGCTCGTCGGTCGCGAAAGTCATCGACGGCTCGCTCTTCCCGCACCGGATCACGGGCATGGCGGGAGTCGCTAATATCGGTTCGGATCGGAATTGGACCGGATCGCATTTCGATCAAGCAAACTGGTACGCCTTCGGGCGGCTAGCTTGGGACGCGTCTCTGTCCTCTCGCGCCATCGCCGAGGAATGGGTGCGGCTGACGTTTTCGAACGACAGCGCCTTCGTCGGGCGCGTAGTTGCCATGATGATGGGATCGCGCGAAGCCGCGGTCAATTACATGACGCCCCTGGGATTGGCACATCAGATGTCACGGTCCCATTATGGGCCCGCCCCTTGGTTGAGCGGCGGTCCGGAGGCCGGCTGGACTTCGACCTACTTCGCTCGTGCCGACCAGCAAGGCATTGGTTTCGACCGAACTGTCACTGGCAGTAATGCCGTCGCCCAGTACACGCCGCAGGCAGCCGCTGAGTTCTCGAACATCAAACTCACTCCCGAGCAGCTTCTGCTCTGGTTCCACCATGTGCCTTGGGACTACAGAATGAGATCCGGAAACACGTTGTGGAACGAGCTCGTCATGCACTACACGGACGGCGTTCGATCCGTCAGCGACATGCGTCAAACGTGGTCAAGCCTTCAAGGCGAGATTGATTCCGAGCGTTTCGAACAGGTGAGCTCGTTCTTGGCGATTCAGGAGAAGGAAGCCAAATGGTGGCGCGACGCAAGCATTGCCTACTTCCAAACCCTCTCGCGTCGACCGCTGCCCTCTGGAATCGAGCCGCCCGAACACGATCTTTCGTATTACGAGGCGCTCTGCTTTCCGTACGTACCGGGTGCGAGGCCCGAAGCCTCGTCCCTATGCAAGAAGTAACTGGTCGGTCCGAGGGAGCCCTTCAGGTAGCGCCACGCGGTCCAACGTAATCGGAGAAACTTCTCGAGGACTGACTTGCACTCCGCGTGAACTCAAATGCGGGCCCTCCCACAACGGCGCAGCGTGCCGGGAAGCCGGGCTCTCGCCAATTCGGGCGGTGAACCTGTGTTGCTCCAGTGCTAGAGTCGTCCCCCATGCGGATGCTCGTCGTCGGAGCCGGCTCGATCGGGGGACTCTTTGGGGGCCGTCTCGCCCAAGCTGGGCGAGATGTCACTTTCCTCGTTCGCCCGAGCCGCGCCGAACAACTGCGCAGGGACGGTCTACGGATCGTGAGCCCGCTCGGGGATGCCACCGTGGGTCCCAAGCTCCTTGTCAGCAAAGACATTCACGATACGTTCGATGTCGTGTTTCTGTCTGTGAAAGCCTACTCGCTAGAGTCTGCGATTGGCGATTTCGCTCCCGCCGTCAGCGACCAGACAATGATCCTGCCCATTCTCAATGGCATGAAGCATATGGACACGCTCGCAGCACGCTTCGGTGCCCGAGCCGTCATCGGTGGCGCATGTAAGGCGGCCACCAAACTGGACAAGCAGGGTCGCATCATACAATTCACCAAGCTGCAGGATCTGGCCTACGGGGAGATGGATGGCTCTCGCTCTGAACGCGTAAGCCGACTTGACGAGTTCATGCAGGGTGCGGGATTTGACGCGCGGCTCTCTCAGTCAATCGCGCTCGAAATGTGGCAGAAATGGACCTTGCTCGCGACGTTGGGCGGCGTTACCTGTTTGATGAGGGGTAACACGGGCGAGATCGAAGCCGCACACGGAGGCAGGGAATTCCTAACCAAGTTCCTGGGTGAAGTAGTGTCGGTCATCCAGGCTGTAAGTGCTCCACTCGGCGAAGCGTTTATCGCCGACACCACTGCGGCACTGCTAACACCTGGCGCGCCAACAACTTCGTCGCTTTACCGGGATCTGCAAGAAGGGAACCCAATCGAGGCGGACCAAATTCTCGGCGATCTCCTGAAGCGCGGAGCAAAGGCGGGATTACACACGCCATTACTCTCCGCGGCGTATGCCCATCTTTGCGTATATCAGAATCGACTCGCAGCGGCACGCTGAACCTGACGGCCTCGATAACGATCGAAACCCTTTAGCTCAAAGACACCCGCGAGGGGGTAATTGAGCGAATTTTCGAGAGTTTTTCGCTGACCCGTAGGTGACTGATGTATCCAACACTGCTCGCGGGGGCAGCCGTTGCATTCATCACTGAGCGGCGAAAAGCAGGCTTATTGCCACGAAATTCCCACACGAAACGGCTCTTGCGGCGGGACTATTGACGACAAACCGACTAGTCGGTATGTTACAGCGGTGCTAGAGAAGAATCAGCCGAAGCGCCCCAGGCCCGGGGCTCGCGAAAAGCTGTTGGAGGCAGCCTTCGCGCTCATCCGCGAGAAAGGCTACTCGGCGACCCCGGTAGACGAGCTCTGCGCGAAGGCTGGAGTGACCAAGGGCGCGTTCTTCCATCACTTCCAGAGCAAAGACGCGCTCGCCGTGGCCGCGGCAAATTCCTGGTCGGAGGTCTCAACGGCCCTCTTTCAAACAGCGCCTTACCACAAGCACCGGGACCCCTTAGATCGAGTCCTCGGCTATCTCGAGTTCCGCAGGGCGCTCCTCAAAGGTCAAGTCGCGGAATTCAGCTGTCTCGTCGGCACGATGGTGCAAGAGGCATATGGAACCCATGCCGAGATACGAGAGGCGTGCGATGCGTCCATCAGCGGCCACGCGGCAATGGTGGAGGCCGACATCGCCGAGGCGATGAAGCTTTACGGCGTTCGCGCAAAATGGTCGGCGCAGAGCTTGGCGCTGCACACGCAGGCGGTTCTACAGGGTGCCTTCATCCTCGCGAAAGCCAAAGGCGGACCCGACGTGGCTGCGGCCAGCGTCGATCATCTGCGCCGCTATATCGAATTGTTGTTCAAGGCCGCTACCTCGCGAGACTCGCGAGGACCGCGACGATCACGCAACTGTCGGTCGGTTGGGACGACACCATCAGCCCCAAGCCCGGGCTATGAAAAGGAGAAATGAGTCATGAGAAAGACGACGGTGTCGCGCCGGACGCTGTTCGAGGCGGGTGCCTGGGCACTGGCTGCAGCGGGGAGCATTCCGCAGATTGCCCGTGCGCACGCAGAGACGGGCTCAGGACTGAGTCCCCAGAACGAAGAGACGATACGAAGATACTATGCCGCGTGGCAGACACCGGAATGGCACCCGATCGACGTCCTGCTGACGGACGACTTCACATTTTCGAGCCCACTCGACGACCACATCAGTAAAAGCGCTTTCAAGAAAGGGTGCTGGGAGACCCAGCACGGTTTGATCGAGCGGCAGGACCTGAAGCAGGTGATTGGAACGGGCGACGATGCGTTTGTGATGTACGTCTGTCACACGACGAACGGTAAGACATTTCGGAACGTGGAGTATCTGCGGCTCAAAGATCAAAAGGTGCAGGCCATCGAGTGTTACTTCGGGGCGCAAAACAACTTTCCATCTGCCGTGAGCGGGAAGAAGTGACACCACGACAACCCATCGTTTTCAACTACGAAATGGTGCCTGCCAATCCGTGTTCGGCGGCGCGCAACGAGTTGTTCGGTGAACGCCTGCTTAACTGTATGACCACGCTCGTTTCACTTGGAAGCCTTGCTCCCCGGGGCGGGCTAACCCATTGGTGAGACTAAACGCTGAGAACGAGTGAAAAATGCTCTGCGGAGATCGTATCCACTTTCCCGCGCCCAGCGCTCTTAGGGTCTAAAGCGGGACCCGCCCGAAAGGGGCGCCGTGATCGAGTAGGACTGTAGAGAAACGACAATTCTGTCGTCTGGGTTGGGCGAGGAATACGGTGACTGTAGCTTCCAGACGGCCGATCGATGGCACACGCGGAGCCGATTGCATGAGGTCATGTCCGTCAAACCTACCGATCAGGCCTTATGCAAGCTGAAAGCGTGCAAGCCTCGCTCGGCAGCCGCAGCGCCGAACAGGCGCCGCACGCCGCGGAAGCCTCGCTTGGGGTAGTTGTAGGCGAGCGGGAGCACCGTCTCTACGTGCTTAAGGCTGAGAAGATCGATTGGATCGAGTCGCAGGGCAACTACGTAAAATTTCGCTGTGGCGGTTCCGAGTACATCAGTCGGGATTCCATCAAGCGCTTGGCGGCCGTTCTGGCCGGCGACGGCTTCATCCGCATCGGGCGCTGCCTGATGATCAATATTCGGTTTATCGAGTACGCACAGCGGAGGGGTCGCCGCATCTACACCTTTACGATGCTCTCCGGGACAGTACTGCGTTCCGATCCACGCTACCGTGACGAGATACTACGGGTGCTACCGCTGACCCAAGGGCGCCCGAGGGACAAAGGCGCGCTGCGCCTAAGCCCTCGGCAACTCTCGGGGCCAGTAAGCACAGGCTCCCTCAAAACGACGTCCGGTACTCCCCGAACACCGCAAAGTTGAACATTCGGGCGATGGTCTCGCCCCGCGCACTTGCCACGCCCACGGGGAAGAACTGTTCAGTCATCCGTCGGATAGCCTCCAGGTCTGGGCGGACAAAGTAGCTGTGGCGCACGAGGTTACACGCCAACCGGCTGAGGTCCGTGCCGACTGCGCCGCGACGGATCGTCGTGTCAAGGTCAAGCGCGAGGTCGATGGACGTGAGGAAAGGCAGGCAAACGGCTGCCTTCAGCTCCCCGTCGTTGACCAGATGACGAAGATACAGATCGACCGGCTCACTTGGTCCGGTCCGTAGCGCGTCATTGAGCAGTGCCGCGATACGCTTAAGCGATCGTTGCGCCGCCACGTAGGAGCTCGTACAAGCCCAATAGACTCCCTTGAGATCGATCAGTGACACCTCCCGCAAGGGAGCCTCCTGGGGAGCAAGCGGTATGCGGCGGCGATATGCCTGTTCGTAGCACCGAAGGTGCGCCGGGTCGAGCGGGACGAAAGTATCAGTGAATATCAGGTCGAAGCTATCGAGAACGCCACGACTGACCAGGCTGCCCATAACCGAAAGCAGCTCAGGCGACAGCAGGACGTCATCCTCCAGCACGTGTACGTGCCGTATGCCATCGGCCGCCGCGTTCAGCAGCTGCGCGTGGGAGGCGAAGCATCCGTACTCGTCACTCGTGATCGATCCGGCGACGGCGCCCGCATCTCGTCCTTCGACCGCCGCAAAACGCCAGTAGGTGCGCTCGAGGCCAAGTGCCCGCAGCTGTGCTTCGACACTCGCGCGCCGGCTGGTACTGCGATCGAGATTGATGTAATAGCCCGCGTAAGGCAGATGCAAGGTTGTGCTCGCTCGCGTCGGATAGATTCAGCTAGCGGCGTGCCGGACTGACGCGTCATCGAAGGTCCAGGTCACGGTGCGGGTTCGAATGACTCCGGAACGCGCGCTGCCGCGCAGGTGCGGAACGCGCCAAAATACCTCGGTACCCCGCCGCATCAGGTGGCCGCGCACATAATGCAGTCGCGGGCTGCGTCTCGTGCCATGCGGATCCGGGCTGTGACATGCCAGATACTCGGGCAGCACCGGCGAGCGCACCTCGGTGTGATCAAGCAGTGGCACCCGGCCGGACCTGCGGCGCGAGCGATTCAGGCGTTCGAACGTCTGCACCCGGCGCGGTAAGCTCGTACGGGAGGCCAGCAGCAGCAGAAACGCCAGCAGCAACGGAATGTCGATCGCGATGGTGCCCAGCACGTGCCGCGTGACCGCCACATTCTCTACCTGCGATAGCGCAGCGCCCCCGTAGTATTCAGACCACGTGCGCTCGTACCGAAACCGAAAGCATCTGGCCAGTACGTCTTCGCCCTGGCATGCCCCGTCGCGTACCCGAATGCCGGGGCCACGCTGCGCATCGGGCGATTCGGGCTCCTCGCCTTCCAATGTATCGAGATCAAAATATGCCTCCATGCTGCTCGCAAGCACCTCGAGCCCGTCTCCGACGGTCCAGAACGTGCGCACCGTGCCGCGACGCCCAGCGGGTGAGGATTGGATCAGCGCGCCGCGGCGTCCACCACGCTCCAAGCCCTCCGTCGGCGTGCAAAACCCGTAGTGCTCCAGCGCGCCTTGCCAGGGCGCGTGGCACCATTCAACCCACAAGGTTTCGGCCGGCACGTGCAGGAGATCCGAGCACGCCAGATTGCGCGCGCCCTTTGAATACGCCAGATGGGCGCACAGACGGGTGAGATCATCGCTCAGAACGTAACGCGATGCGCAAGCTGCAACCTGCTGGGCACAACTCTCTGCGCCATTGAGCCGGATCTCGCGTCCGCTGGCGGGATCCTGAGCCGCCAGTGCTGTGCGACATTGCGTCACGCGATCGACAAGCATCATCTCGACTAACCTATCTGGCGAGAGTCCCAGGCGGATCGGTTACGAGAACATCCATTTGCACCGTCGATAGCTCTCCGTGCGAGGAGACCGACGGGCTTTGCGGCCCGCCGTCTCCGGTTTCAAGAGACTGCCGCCCTTTAGAACCTCGCCGTGATGGTGGCAAACAGGTAGCGTCCCATCGCATCGTAGACTCCAGGGAAAGTGTTGCCGTTGCAGTTGGCGCCGGCGGGGCTGCTGGTGGAGCAGTCGGCCCCGACAACCAGCGGCGGCACTTTGTCGGTGATATTGTTGACGCCCAGCTCGAGTCTTATGTTCTTGTAGACGTTGAAGGTTCCCGTCAGATCGAAGTAGCTGTAGGCGGGGATGTGCGTGGTCCCCGGGAACGGCAGGATGCCGTCACCGTTCAGCAAGGGATTGCCGCTCGCCAACTCGGAGTTCTGCGGTCCGTAGAAACGCCATCGCAGGTTGACGTCGAGCCCGTCCCAAGGCGTCGACCAGGTGCCGTTAAAGACGTGACGCCATTTCGAGTTCGAGCCACCGCAGATCGCGCCGTAGTACCCGCTGCAGTTGTACGACAAGCCGAATTGCGCCACGGGCTCGGTCTCAAGCTCGATCGTGCGTGTGCCCTCGAGGGATAACAGCGCCGACCCGAAGCTCACCAACGGCAGACGATAGCTGACCTTCACGTCGATGCCTTCGGTTTTGATCGCGCCCTGGTTCTCATCGGGATCCACGACGTATCCGCTCGCGGACTCCCACAGCGAGCCATTGCTGGCGCGCGTTATCTTGTCGCAGAAGAAGTTCTGCTGAGCGAGGTTACCGTTGCTATTGAGGCAGCCTGCCAGAATGACGTTCTCGGTGATCGGTCCAATCGCGTCAGCGACCTTGATGTCGTAGTAGTCGAGCGAGGCGGTCAGGCCCGGCAGCGCGTGCGGCGTTAACACTAAGCCGATCGAATAGGTATTGGCCTTTTCGGGCTGCAGGTTCGGATTGCCGCCGGTCAGGCCGTTGTACTGGAAGGCGGTGCTCGGTCCGATGTTGCCGAACTGTGCTGGCGTGACGCCCGTGAGCTTGCATTGCGCCAAGGTGACGCCGTTGGCCAGCACGGTCGTGGAGCCCGGCTTGAGCGGCACTGCGCACGGATCCAGAGACCCGTCCAGGCCGACAGCCAAGGGCGTGTACAGCTCGCCGATGTTCGGCGCACGCACGGCACGCTGGTAGCTGCCGCGGAAGCGAATGTCGTGCAGCGGGGCCCAGTCGAGACCCAGCTTGTAGGTGTTAGTGTCGAAGCCCTCGCTGTACTTGGAGTAGCGATAGCCGCCCTCCACCGAGAGATCCTCCGCAAAGTCCTGATGCTGGGCGAGCGGCAGACGCATCTCGGTGAACACTTCCTTCACGGTGAAGGCACCCGCGACCGGAGGGGTCGCACCGCCGCCACCGCCTGCGAGGCCCTGCTGCGAGACGTAGTCCGGTATGTAACTCGAAGCATCCTCGCGCCATTCGGCACCAACGTTCAGCTGCAGGCCCTGGTCGGACCATGGGGTCTTCGCACCGTACTTACCGATATCGCCGGTGACCGAACCGTCCGCGACGTACTCGGTGACCGTACCCTGCGCCTGCTCCGGGATCGAAAGGGAGGCGATTGCGGCGGGCGTCACCCCGTTCGGCGTCCAGATATTCCAGGGGACGGCTGAGGGGTTGGGAGCAAATGCCGTGTTGCCGGTCGAAGGCCCGATGAACGAGCCGCCCGGACCGAAGCCGATACCCAGCGCGTTGGTGGGTCCGCCGCAGACCGGGGTCTTCGAACCCGGCGTGACCGGCAGGCAGTTCAGGGACTGTTCAATGGCCGTGTTGCTGAGGAAGTTGAGGCTTTGAAAGAGCGTGTCGACGGTGCTGTGCTGGGCGTAGACGTTGTACGTCCAGGCACTCCCATCGCCAAAGTCGCCCTTTATGCCAGCCACCTCTCGCGCCGAGTTGGTGAGGAAGCTTTCCTGGCGATTACCCCCCTCGACATTGCGTCGCAGCGGGTAAACGTTAAGTCCTGGGTAGCTCACGCCGTTGAAAGTCTCGGCCGGATTGCCCTGCGCCGCCTGAAATCCTTTGTTACAGAACACCGCCTGTTCGGATGCGTTCAGCAGCGGATCAGCGCACGCCACGAAATCCCCATTGCCGAAGTCGCCGCTCGGGGCGATCTGGGCCACCGCATAATTCCTCATCCACATCACGCTCGTGTACACGTTCACGTGCGAATTGATGTCGTAGTTGACGAAGCTGCCCGCGGTATAGCGCTCGTTCGGCGTCTGGTAGTAGTTGAGCGGGCCGTAGTTGTAGAGGTCATTGGGGATCATGAACGGCCGGAAGTTGCCATGATTGGCGCCATCGACGGTGTAGCCGAGCGGAGGGCCAATGGTGGCGTAGCTGGGGTAGCCGGTGAGCAAGAACCGGCCGCCCGCGCCGTTTTTCGCCGCCGTCGAGGAGCCTGCACAGGCGAGCCCCGTGGGCGCGTAGGTGTTGTTGCCACTGAGCGAACAGGCGCTGTAGTCGAACTGTGACTGCAGCGCCGAGCTCTGGTTGTCATAGGTGACGTAGGCGGTCGCATTGCCCTTGTGGTCGTCGAAATTCGAGCCCACCAGAATCGACGCGTTCTTACCAAACGCCGTGTCGACGCGGCCCGACGGCACGTTGAAATCGTCTGCCGCGACGAGCGCGTTGATGCCCGCCTGGTTGCTGTTGTCGTGCTCGTTAAAGTGGTAGCCGCCGTTGACTTGGATGCCCTCGAAGTGCGTGTTGAGGATGAAGTTCACCACGCCGGCCACCGCGTCCGCGCCATACACCGCGGAAGCACCACCCGTGAGGATGTCGACGCGCTCGATCAACGCGGCGGGGATCTGGTTGATGTCCGAGAAGTTACGGCCGCCGAACGCCGAGCCCGGGCCGAGACGCAGACCATCGACGAGCGTCAGGGTGCGCTGGTTGCCGAGGCCACGCAGGTCGACAGTGGCCGTACCATCCGCGCCGTTGGAGGTGGTCGAGTTCGTACCTGCAAACACCATGGGCAGGTTGTTGAGCACGTCCTCGACACGGGTGAGGCCGGTCTGCTGTAGGTCCACCGCCGACACTGTCGTGACCGGGCTGATCGCGGTCTCATTCGGTGTTGACAGGCGCGATCCTGTGACGACGATCTCTTCCATCGGTGCAGCGGCGGCCGTGGCCGCCGGCTCCGGTGCTTCCTGGGCGTGCAGCGCGGAGACCCCGGCTACGGCTGTGGTCGTAGCCAGTGCGAAGCGCACCGCCCGTTGCAAGCTGCGACTTTTCGCCATTTGTGACTCCCTCTTTCTGGCCCCGCCGATGGCGGGTGCGTCATGTTGTGAATTCACCACGGGAACAGGATCTAACTTGAGAACTCCCATGGACCCGACGTGGTCTATGCGCGTCGGCTAGTGCGGCCAGATTAGAGTCAAGGTCGGGCGCCGGAGTGAATATGTGAGCACGCCCCGGCGTTGCGGTGATGAGACGCGGCGCTAGCGGGGATGAGCGCCTCAACCTGCGCACGTACTTGGCAGTACCGGTAGCAAGTCACCACGCTGCCGCCCTTGCGTCGGCCCATGGCGAGGTTGCGTGGCCAATTTGCCGCGACCGCGCGCCAGTGACGCTCCGCGATCTGCGGTTACGTGGGAGCAAAAAAGGGATGACGCAGTGTGAACGGACCTTCACCTGCTCGCCGTGCGACTCGATGTATTCGCTTTGTTCCCGCTAGAATCTAGGATGGATTCCCTGCCGCAGTCCGAGCGTCAGCACCCGTGAGTTTTCTCTGTCCCTTTGAGGTCGGGCGCCGTATTCGCAGCACGGTGGCACCTAGGGTGCTCGCCGCGGTACAGACGTTACTCAAATCACACATCCTCCGTCGCCGTGCGCCCTGAGCATTTGGACTGTGAGGTTATCCGCGTTGCCTCGCTGTTAGAAAGCGATCCGGCGGCCGCGACCCGCCAGGCTGCGCAGTTGCTGCGACTGCATCCCGACCACCCGGCGGCGCTGTTGTTGCTTGGCAGCGCGCACCGCCGCACCGGGGATGCGGCGGCGGCCGTCGCGGACTTCACGACGCTCGCCGCGTCCCAACCCGGCTCGGCCGTGCTGCGGCTGGAGCTCGGTCGTGCGCTGCACGCCTCCGGACGCGACGCTGAGTCCCTCGTTGCACTGGGGGAGGCCGTGCGGCTGGCCCCGGACCTTGCGCTAGCCTGGCGCGAGCTGTCTTTGCTGCATGCGGCGCGTGACGAGCCCGCCGCGTGCGATGCGGCCTGGGCGCGTTTCGAGAAACTCACGCCGGAAGCCGCGCACCTCGCCGAGGCTGCGGCCGCGCTCGCCAGCGAGCGCCTCGATGCCGCAGCGGCACTGCTCGAGCGCACCTTGGCACACTCGCCCGAGGATGTGGCCGCGCTGCATATGCTCGCGCGCGTCGCCGGGGCGCGCGAAGACTACGAGCAGGCCGAGCGGCTGCTCGGGGAGTGCCTGCGCCTCGCGCCCGGCTACGCCCGCGCGCGCCTCGCGCTTGTCGACATCCTGCATCAGCAGTTGCGTGGCGAGCCGATGCTGCCGCTGCTCGAGCGCTTGCTGAGCGCGGAGCCCGACAATCAGCTCTATCGCACGCTGCAGGCCGTGGCGTACAACCTCCTGGGGCGCACCGGGCGCGCTATCGAGATCCTTGGGGAGCTGGTGAACGAGTTCCCCGGCAGCGAGGTGGTGTGGCTGAACTACGGCCACGCCCTGCGCGCCGCGGGCCGTCAGCGCGAAGCCGTCGACGCCTACCGCAAGTGCATCCAACTGCGGTCCGGGACCGGCAGTGCCTGGGTGGCGCTGGCGGACCTCAAGACCTATCGCTTTACCGGCGACGAAGTGGCAGCCATGCACATGCAGCTGGCACGGGATGGATTGCGCAGCGAGGAGCGTTCGCGACTGGAGCTCGCACTGGGCAAAGCACTCGAGGACACCGGCGACTTCGCCGGCGCCTTCGAGCACTACGCTCGTGGCAACGCGCTGCGGCGCGCAGTCGTGCCTTACGACAGTGCCAACATCACGCGCTTCGTGCAGCTCACTCGGACGCTCTGCACGCCGGAGTTCTTTGCCGCACGTCCGGGCTGGGGATGCCCGTCGCCGGACCCGGTTTTCATCGTCGGACTGCCGCGCGCCGGCTCGACGCTCCTCGAGCAAATCCTCGCCAGTCACTCTCAGGTGGAAGGCACGCGCGAGCTGACCGACGTGATCCGCTTTGCGCTTGATCTCGGCGATCGCGAGGAGCCCGGAAAGCCGCCGGCCTACCCGCAGTCGCTCGCACGACTGACGCGCGCCGAAGTTGCCGCCTTCGGCGAGCGTTACCTTGCGCAGACACATGCCCAACGCCTGCTCGGTCGCCCGCGATTCATCGACAAGATGGGGCCCAACTTCCTGCACGTCGGACTCATCCACCTGATGCTGCCAAATGCGCGCATCATCGACGCGCGGCGCGCGCCGCTCGGCTGCTGCTTTGCCAACTTCAAGCAGCACTTCCAGAGCGGCGCGTGGTTCACCTACAGTCTCGAGGATCTCGGTCGCTACTACCGCGATTACGTGAGTCTCATGGCGCATTTCGACACGGTGCTGCCTGGTCGCATTCACCGCGTCAGCTACGAGGACTTGGTCCGGGATCTGGAGGGCGAGGTACGCCGGCTGCTCGACTACTGCGGCTTGCCGTTCGAGGAGCAATGCCTGCGCTTCCACCAGACTCAAAGGAGCATCGCGACCGTGAGCTCCGAGCAGGTGCGTCAGCCGCTCTACACCGCGAGCATCGAGCAGTGGCGCAACTTTGCGCCCTGGCTAGGTCCGCTGAAGGAGGCCCTCGGCGATCTGGTGGAGACTGGCGCCACGCAGGCGAGCTGAGACCTGGTGCGCGATCCGCGGCCGGCGGTGCAGCGGCTGCTCGAATTCTGCGACCTCGAGTGGAGCGAGGCCTGCCTCGACTTCAGCCGGCGGCCGGCCAGTGTGAAGACGGCGAGCGTCTGGCAGGTGCGCGAAGCGCTCTACCAGCGCTCTTCCGGGCGGGCGGATCACTACGCTCGATATCTCGAGGAGCTTGCCGCCGATCTCTCGGACCCCTAGGGAAGGTCTGCGCAGGTGAGCGCGCAGGAGTGCGATGAGGTGAAAGTCGGTCGGATACTCATGAGAAAGGCGAAAAAGGGCTCGCTGGCGAGGGATCTGGCCTCGGATCGGCGGTGCGTT
>Ga0302326_10002534_pt1 | contig 44284 bp, 38 predicted proteins | sample Palsa_T0_3_FD_202264 | JGI IMG/M metagenome (GOLD analysis project Ga0302326, IMG submission 202264) | Peat permafrost microbial communities from Stordalen Mire near Abisko, Sweden - Palsa_T0_3 | ecosystem: Environmental > Terrestrial > Soil > Palsa > Peat permafrost | place: Sweden: Abisko...
ATGGATAATGGGGGAAGTATGCAGTGCGCGCCCACGAGGACGCCTGAAGGTATGCCAGCGGTTTCGAGGTGACCAGCGATCTGGATCGGCGCTGCGGAATCGATGTGGTCGAAGGGCGCAACGGCCGGTCGATATACGATCACTAGTCGGACGAGTACCGGACTTTGCACGGAATGATGACGCACGGCTTTCCCAACCAGTTCTTCACCGGCTTCATCCAGGGCGGCCTGAATGCATCGACCACCGAGGTTTTCAACCGGCAGGCGCATCACATTGCCTACATCATCCAGCAAGCCTTGGCCCGCGGCGCCCGGGTTGTCGAGCCCAGCCTAAAGGCGCAGGATGCAGCGCGAATGCACGCCGAGCTACTTCAACAATGAGGGCGACGAAAAGAAGGCCCGCTGGTTCCTGGGCGAGTCCTACGGGCCCGGCTGGGACGTTTTTCAGCTTCTTCTTCAGGAGTGGCGGAACAAGGGGGACCTGGCGGGGCTCGAATGGAATTGACGTCGAATCTTTGCGATCCTTGTATCTTCTGGTAGGAGCTCGATGTGGACACCTTGAGCAACGTTAGCGCCGAACAGCTGGGAGAGCCGCTCACTTATCCCGTGGAGGCTCACCTTTCCAGGGAATACGCCCGGGCGGAATTCGACAGGCTGTGGTCGAAAGTCTGGCAAATGGCCGGCCGCGTCGAGGAGCTGCCGGATGTCGGCAGCTACATCACCTACGACATCGGCGATGAGTCGATTCTGATCGTTCGCAAGAGCCCTGATGAACTCAAGGCCTACTACAACGTCTGCCCGCACCGCGGCCGCCGCCTCGTGAGCACCCCACCTGGGGCAAATCAAGCCTGCGGCAAGACGGCGCGATTCGTCTGCGGTTTCCATGGCTGGACGGTCAATCTGGACGGTAAGAATTGCTTTATTTTGGATGAGCAGGACTGGAAGGGCGCGCTGAACGAAGAGCGCACCTCATTGTCGGAAGTCAAAGTCGATGTGTGGGGTGGTTGGGTTTACATCAACATGGACCCGAATTGCGTCTCCCTGCGGGAATTTCTCGAACCGGCTGCCTCGATCCTCGACCCCTTCGAATTCGGCAAGATGCGCTACAAGTGGCGTCAGTGGGTCATCTACCCTGCGAATTGGAAGACCTCGTTGGAGGCCTTCATGGAGCCCTACCACGTCGCCGGAACGCATTCGCAACTGCTGAAATACGGCAACTATTACGCCTACAGCAAACCCTTCGGCCTGCACGGCGTGAGCGGATTCGACGAGCGCGATCCGGCCCTGAGAAAGACGGGGGGCACGTCCAACATGCGCGCCGGCAGCGGCTTGGATCCGCGCAAGTCGACCTATGATTTGGCCCGCGAGAACTACGACACCGTGAATCACGCGAGCACCACCGAGACTTTGGTGAATGCTGCGAAACGGCTGGTCGATGAACTCCCGGAAGGAACCCCTGCCGATCAGGTCATCAAGCATTGGTACGCCTCGGCGCGTGCGGACGATGCGAAGCGCGGCGTGATCTGGCCCACCATCACGCCCGAACAGATGTCCAAGGCAGGCCTGGCCTGGCACATCTTCCCCAATCAATCGGTGCTGCAGGGCGTGACATTCGCGCTCTGCTATCGCTCGCGGCCCTATGGCGACGATCCGAACATGTGCGTGTTCGAGGCCTATGCCATCGAACGCTTTCCGGAGGGCCAGGAGCCGAAGACCACGTGGGTATACGCGGAGCCCACCGCGGAAAAATGGGGGCCCGTGCTCGCGCAAGATTTCTCGAATATGTCCGAGGTGCAAAAGGGCATGAAGTCCCGCGGCTTTCGCGGACCCTTGCCCAACCCGCATCAAGAGCAGAAGGTCACCAATTTCCACCGTAACCTGGCGAACTACATGGGCACCGGCGCGCCTTCCCTACTCAAATAGAAAAGAACCAAGGAGAGATTGTCCATGTCAGTCAAAGTTTATGAACGCATCCTGCAGCTCTTCGAAGCCGAAGGCATCAAGACCCTCTTCGGCATCCCTGATCCGAACTTCGTCCATATGTTCGTCGAGGCAGAGAAGCGAGGCTGGAAGGTCGTAACTCCCCACCACGAACTTGCCGCCGGCTTCATGGCCGAAGGCTATTCCCGGATGAAGGGCACGCCGGCCTTGGCCATTGCGACGTTGGGGCCCGGCATCGCCAATGCCGCCGGAGCCATGATGTGCGCCAAGGTGGAGAACTCACCCGTAGTTTTCATCGGCGGGCAACGCGCGCGCGTGACGGAACAGCGCGTGCGTCGCGGCCGCATTCAGTTCGTCAAACAGGCTCCGCTCTTTGAGAACTCGGTCAAGTACAGCGCCAGCATCGAATACGCGGACCAGACGGACGAAATCATCCGCCATGCGTTGCGCGTTTGCCAATCCGGCACGCCGGGTCCGGTCTATATCGAATATCCCTCGCACGTGATCCTCGCGGATCTGGACGTGCCGGCGCCGCTGCCGCCGGAAGCCTATCGTTTGGTCAAGCCGGGCGCCGACGCGAACATGGTCGCGAAGGCCGCTGAGCTGATCAAGGCCGCCAAAAACCCGATCCTGTTGGTGGGACATGCCGTGCAAACCTCGCGCGGCAGCGAGCAGGTCAAGGCGCTCGCCGACCTGATGGCATGCCCGGTCATTCAGACCTCCGGCGGCACCGCTTTCATCAAGGGCCTCGAGGACCGCACGTTTCCTTACGGCTTTTCCAAGATGGCGAATGAAGCCGTGGCGAAATCCGATGTGTGCGTGGCCATCGGCACGGAAATCGGCGAGCCATCACATTACGGCAAGTGGCGCCACTGGGCTGCCAACAACGCCACGCGCAAATGGATTTATGTCGAGCTCGATCCCGCGGCGATCGGCGTGAACCGCCCGATCGATGTCCCGCTGGTCGGCGACCTGCGCACCGTGGTGCCTCAGCTCACGGCGGCCCTGAAAGATAGTCCCCGCAAGCCCGTGCCCGATCTTGCGCGATGGATCGAGGAGGATAAGAAGCGGCTTGTCGATCTCGATAAAAGTGCCCCGAACCTGGATGGCCCGATGCACACGGCGCGTTGGGTGGTCGAAGCGACCAAGGCGTTCCCGGAGAACGGCATCCATGTTCGCGACGGCGGCGGCACGGTGATCTTCACCTGGACCTATTTGATGTGCAAGCCGCACGATGTGATCTGGAACCAGAATTTCGGTCACTTGGGCACCGGGTTGCCTTACGCGATCGGCGCTTCCGTCGCCGATGGCGGCAAGCGCCCGGTTCTATTTACCACCAGCGATTCTGCCTTTCTGTTCCATATCGCCGAACTGGAGGTGGCCGCGCGTCTCAACCTGCCGATCGTCACGGTGGTGGGGGTCGACAATCAGTGGGGCCTCGAGGTGGGCGTTTACAAGCGCACCTTCGGCCATGGCAAGACCACCGAGCCCGGAGTGCATTGGAGCAAGAGCGTGCGCTTCGACAAGATCGCCGAAGGCCTGGGGTGCGTCGGCAAGTATGTCGAGAAGCCTGCGGACCTTGGGCCTGCGATCAAAGAGGCCTTCGCCAGCGGTAAGCCGACCGTCATTCACGTGCCGATCGATCCGGTGGCGAACCATGGCGGCAACGAGAACAAGGACACGCCGAATTACGACGAATTCCGTACGTGGTATGCCGAGGGGCAGCAGTAAACCTTAGGGGCGGTGATCAAGCCATGCGCGAACACTTGAAATTCTATATCGACGGAAAATGGGTGGACCCGGTCGAGTTGAAAACGGTCGATGTCGTGAATCCGGCGACCGAGCAGCTTTCCGGCCGCATCGCGTTGGGTTCCGTGGCCGACGTGGACCGGGCGGTGAAGGCCGCCCGCAAGGCCTTCGGCAGTTGGTCGCAGACCAGCCGCGAGGAGCGTTTGGAAGCGCTGAACCGCATTCTGGTGGAGTACCAAAAGCGCATGGGCGACTTAGGTGCGGCGGTCACCGAAGAGATGGGTGCGCCCAAACCGCTCGCGAACGGCTTTCACGTGGGGCTCGGTGCCGGTCATCTCAGCACCGCCATCGAGGTTCTCAAGAAATTCCACTTCGAGGAACCGCGCGGCGCCACGATGATCGTGAAAGAGCCGATCGGCGTGTGCGGCATGATCACGCCGTGGAACTGGCCCATCAATCAAGTGACGGTGAAAGTGTTCCCGGCACTCGCGACCGGCTGCACGGTCGTGCTCAAGCCTTCGCAGGAGTCGCATTTCTCGGCCTGCATACTCGCGGAGATCTTTGACGCGGCGCGCCTGCCGGCGGGCGTATTCAACATGATCCAGGGTAAGGGATCGGTGGTCGGTGCGGCGATGTCCAGCCATCCCGGCATCGACATGATCTCGATCACGGGCTCGGAAGCCGCCGGCATCGAAGTGGCGAAAAATGCGGCCGCCACGGTCAAGCGCGTATGCCAGGAGTTGGGCGGCAAGAGCGCCAACGTCGTTCTCGACGATGCGTCGTTCGCGGAAAATGTCGCAAAGGGCGTTGCGGGCATGATGGTGAACTCCGGTCAGACCTGCAGCGCGACCTCGCGCATGCTGGTGCCGAAATCCCGGATGGAAGAGGCCATTGCCGTGGCCAAAAAGGCCGCGGCTGGCGTGACCGTCGGCGATCCTTCCGGTGAAGTCGCAATGGGACCGGTGGTCTCCAAGGCTCAGTTCAACTCCATTCAGCAGTACATCCAGAAGGGCATCGATGAAGGCGCCACGCTCGTCGCCGGCGGCTTGGGACGGCCTGAGGGACTCAATCGCGGCTGGTACGTGAAGCCCACCGTCTTCGCCAACGTCAGGAATGACATGGTCATCGCCCGCGAGGAGATCTTCGGGCCAGTGCTCGTGATCATCGGCTACGACAATGTGGATGACGCCGTGCGCATTGCCAACGACTCCGATTTCGGCCTGGCGGGCAATGTAGCGGGCCAGGATCTACAAAAGGCACGATCCATCGCCCGGCAAATCCGCGCCGGCTGGGTGTCGGTCAATGACGGCTTCGATTTCCATGGCGCGTTCGGCGGCTACAAGAAAAGCGGCAATGGGCGCGAATGGGGCGAATTCGGTTTCCACGAATATCTGGAAATCAAGTCGATTTTAGGCTACGCGCCGGAGAAGGCCTCTTAGCGGCCCGGCGCAGGCCTTAAGTTCGGCATCAGCCTCCGAACAGACGCTTGAGACTCCCGCCGAGCGGGGCCGGCATGAAGCTGTCGCCGTGCGGCCAGTCCAGGAAGCCGAGCGCGGCGATGGTGCCGCCATCGATGTGCAAGGTGGTTCCGGTGATCGAGCGGGATAGATCGCTCGCGAGGAACAGCACGCCGTTGACGAGGTCATCGACCGATGGAGCCCGTTTCAAGGGTACGTACATCTTGTAGGCTTGGTCGAGCGCATCCTTGCCGAGCGCGGACAAACGGGCAAAATCCTCGGGGTATAAGGCGCTGTTGGAGGCACGCGCGGGCGAGGTGTCGGGCGCGATCAGATTGACCCGAATATCGTCTCCGCCCAACTCGAGCGCCATGGCACGGCTGAAATTGGTGGTTGCCGCCTTGGCGCCCGCGTACACGGCGTAGGTGGCCGCGCCGCGGTGCGCCTCGATCGTGGTGAAGTTGATGATGCTCCCGCCGCGGCCGCCGCGGCGCAGCAGCGGGATGGCGCGGCGCGTACTGTCGATGACATAGCCATAGTTGAGCCTGATATCGGCGGCATTGCTCTCGCGCGTGGTGTCGGCGAACAACGAGCGCCGTACTCCGCCTGCCACGTTGACCACGATGTCCAGCCGATCGAACTTCGCTTCGACCGCATCATAAAAAGCATCGAGGGAATTCGCGTCCGTCACATCGGCACGATAGGCGAGGATTCGAGGCCCGAGCGCCTGGACCTCGGGTCCAATCGTGCGCAATGCTTCTTCGTCGTTGTCGCAGGCGGCGATATGAACCCCGGCTTTTGCAAGTCCCAAGGTAACTCCGCGACCGATGAAGCCGCCCGCTCCCCCCACCACGACCGCCACTTTGCCGGCGAGACCGGCGTGAGCTTCCAACAGACCCATGTGTCACCTATTGAAGTTATTGTGAAGTTATCGCTGCGACCGATCATTGCGTCGAGTGCAGCATCTTACGGCGGCGGCGCGCCGTCAGCATCACCTGTCGGCATTATCACCCGGCATGGGCGATGCCTCGCCGCCCAATTGGTGAGATAGCGTATGCCCTGCCGTCAGCAACGCGTCTTGCAACGCGGGCAGCCGGTTGCGCCGCATGGCGCTGCCGATGCCGATCGCGACGAGCGCATGGCTCAGCTTGCCGCGCGCCCTGAAGACCGGCACCGCGACCACGGTGACGCCGGAAATATAGTTGCCGGCATCGACGGCGAATCCCCGTACGCGGGTCTGAGCGACTTGCTTCTTCCATTCACCGAGGGCCGGCGGATCGTCCCAACGAAGTGTACTGAACCGCGCTTCCAGCTCCTGCTGGGAATGGTCTCCGAACGCCGCGATGCAACGGCCGGTCGCGCTGATCAGCCCCGGAAAGCGGCTGCCGATCTGCGCGCTGAGCTGCAGGTCCTGGCCTGATTGCGACACCGCCACGACGACGATGTGCTCGAGCCCGACGACATGCACTCCCAGCATGGTCACTCCGAAGGCTTTAGAGAGACGGTCCAGCACCGGCTGCGCAAGATCGTTGAAGGGATTGCGCCGCAGCCAATGGCGCGCCAATGTGAGAACTCCGGCCTCCAGTGAATAACGCTTGGTCTCGGGGTCGAAAGACACGAACTCCTCGGCGACCAACGCCCGCAGCACATGCAAGCATGTGCTCGGCACCAGCCCGAGCTCGCGGGCGACCGCTTGCACGCCGAGCGGCGCATCGCTTTTACCCAGCAACCGCAGCACCGCTGCGGCCCTCGAGATGGCAGGCGCCTTGCTGGCCTTCAGCGCGTGCACGAGTTCTCGATCGGCGCGCGGCGTGCGAGGTGGACGCTGGTCATTCATGTGGCATATCCGGTTTTGGCAGATTTCGTCATTCTATATATAAAACAATGTTCGATATTTGCAATGATTTTCGGATTGTGGCAAATTGCCGCAACTTCGAAACGCCCCTCCTTCAAGAGATGGTCAAGCTCACCGAATACACAAGCTACGCCGATGCCCAGAAGTTCGCCGACTCGAGCGCGCTGTGGGACCTCTTTGACGGCAACAAGGATGAGTTCAATATTGCGCACGAGTGCATCGTCCGGCATGCGGATGGGTCGGGCCGCGCCGCAGTTCGCATCGCGCACGCCGACGGCACGGACACTTTCCTGAGTTTCGACCAGATCGCCGTGGGCTCCGCGCGCTTCGCGCATTGGCTCGAGGAGAGCGGCATCGAGCCGGGCGATCGGATCGCCTTCATGCTCGAGCCGTCGTTGGCCTTCTATGTCAGCCTGTTCGGCGCCATGATGATGGGCGCGATCAGCGTGCCGCTGTTCACCCTGTTCGGGCTCGATGGATTGCGTCTGCGCGTCGACGACTGCCAGCCGAAGCTGCTGATTACGAATGCGGAGAAGGCGGGGATTGCCCGGCAGATAGAAGGAGTGCGCGTCGTCGAAGCCGATGGTGCACTGCTCGAGGAAATCACGCGATTTCCGGCCGGCTACAAGTGCGCGACTCGCGGCGGCGACATGGCGGTGTTTCAGTACACCTCCGGTACCACCCGCGAACTGCCGGCCGCGGTGAAGCACTCGCATCGTACCGTGGTGACGCTGATGTTTGCCGCGCTGTATGGAACCGGCATCCGGCCCGGCGACGAGTTCTTCTGTCCTTCCTCGCCTGCTTGGGGACACGGACTTTGGCACGGTACGCTTGCGCCGCTGGCCCTCGGCGTCTCGACCGGTACGTTTGCCGGGCGGTTCGACGCCGTGCGGCTCATGAAGGCTCTGCAGGACTACAAGATCACCAACATGTCGGCCGCTGCCACTCATTATAGGATGATGAAAAATTCAGGCCGGGCGGGTGACTTTGTATTCTCGATCAAAAAGCTCTCGTTCACGGGTGAGCCCATCGATGTCGCGACCCTGGACTTCATCGACCAGACTTTTCATGTGCCCGCATGCAGCATGTACGGCACCACCGAGATCGGCGTCGTGTTGGTCAACTATCCGGGCTCGAACGATTACCTGGTCAAGCCGGGCTCGCTCGGAAAACCGGTGCCCGGCCAAAAACTCACCGTCTTGAAACCGGATGGCACTGAGGCAGAGCCCGGCGTCGTCGGGGAGCTCATGCTGTGGCGCCGCGACAAGTGGGAGACCACGAAGGATCTCGCCAAGATAGACGAAGACGGTTACTTCTATCATGCCGGCCGTGCGGATGATGTCATCATTTCCGCGGGCTGGACCATGAGCGCCGTGGAGATCGAGAACACCTTGCTCAAGCATCCGGACGTGAAGGAGGCGGCTGTGATCGGCGTGGCGGATGCCACGCGTGGCCAGGTCGCGAAGGCCTTCATCGTCACCGACAGGGCGCCGAGCGAGGCATACGTCGATGAGCTCAAGACTTTCACGCGCGAGCGGTTGAGCCAGCACGAATTTCCACGCCACATCGCCTTCGTCGGCGAAATCCCCAAAACGCCGGCAGGCAAGGTGCACCGCAAGATATTGCGCGAGCGCGAAGCCGCTGCCGCCAACTGAATTTTCAAGGAGAAACATACGATGCAACCGCTCGGCAAGCCCACCACCAATCGCTTTCCCAAAATCACCGAAGAGGGCCTCGAGGACCTGCGCAAGCGTATCGGCATCCCGATCACCGACACGGTCGAGCCCTGGAACTATGAGGCGACGCGCGATGCGATCCGCCATTACGCGCACGGCATCGGCGATGACAATCCTTTGTGGACCGATCCGGGCTATGCCGAGAAAAGCAAGTACGGCGCCATCGTGGCGTTGCCCAGCTTTCTGTTTTCGACCAGCCGCATCGTATCGGGTTATTGCGGCGGCCTTTCGGGCGTTCACGCCATGTGGGCCGGAGCGGACTGGACCTGGTACAAGCCGGTGCTGCGCGGCGACGCCATCTCCACGCAGGCGAAACTGAAGGATTTGATCGAGCATAAGACGCGCTTCGCCGGCCGTTCCTTTCAGCAGATCTATCATGTCGATTTCTTCAACCAGAACGGCGACAAAGTCTCCGAGTGCGATTCATGGGTGTTTCGCACCGATCGCGACGAGGCGCGCGAGCGCGGCACGAAATACACCGAAGCCCGGGGGCGTGTCGAGCCGTACACCGAAGAGCAGCTTGCCGAGTTCTACAAATTGTACGAGGCGGAGGAGATTCGCGGTGCCACGCCGCGATATTGGCAGGACGTGAAGGAAGGCGAGGCGTTGCCGCGCATGATGAAGGGTCCCATGACGGTCACCGGATTTATTTGTTATGCGCAGGGCTGGGGCGGCTTGTACATCCGCGCCAACAAACTCGCCTGGAAGATGCAGTCCAAGCATCCGGGCTTGGGCATCAGGAACCGTTTCAATGTACCCGACTGTCCCGAGCGAGTTCACTGGGACGAAGCTTTCGCGCTGGAGGTAGGCGCGCCCGGGGCGTATGACTACGGTCCGGAGCGCTGCTCTTGGCTGACCCATCAAATCACCAATTGGATCGGCGATGATGGCTTTCTGCAAAAGAGCAAGTGCCAGGTCCGCCGCCACAACCCCGACGGCGACGCCCTGTTCATCGATGGTTTCGTCGCCCGTAAATTCGTCGAAGACGGCAAGTACCTGGTCGAAATCCGCCAAAACGCGCAGACGCACCGCGGCGAATTGTCGGCGACCGGCTCGTCCATCGTGGAGTTGCCGGCGCGTAAGCAGTAAAGACCGAAGCGACCGCTAAAGATGGAAGCGCTCGACGTATTCCACGAAGCTTGAGCGAATCCTAGGGTCCGTGAGGCCGTATTCCTCGGCGGAGTAGCTGTGCTTGCCGGAACCTTCCGGTGCGTGGCGGCGGCCATAGTCTTCGAACTTCGCCACCAACGCGGGCGTGAGTTCCAAGTTGAGCCCCTCATAGATTTTTCGGAAGGTCGCAATCGGCTGCGCAATGACATCGTTGTTCCAGACATCGATAAAGCGGTGCTCGCCGATGCGACGGCGCGCCTCGAGCGCCCGCCGCATGCCTTCCTTCCAGAAGGCGAGCAGGCCGGGGCCGAAGGTGAGCTTGTTGAGCACGCCGGGAGCGCAGTGCTCGGAATGCATCGTGAAGAACAGGCTGGAGACCGACGGTATGACTTTTACCGGGTCTCGATGCGTCATGACGAATCGAGCGTCCGGATACGCCGCCGCAAACGCGTCGAGTTTGAAAAGATGCACCGGCGCTTTCAACAGCCACAGATAGGGCGGCCGCTCCGACTGCAGCAGCTTGAGTACGCGTTTGTGGTAGGCATAAGTTGAGCCGAAGTCCTCCGCGATCCACCAGTCGAGGAAGGTCTGCGGCATGGGGTAGCGCCCATGATAGGCATGCATATTGAGTCCGGCCAACAGCGCAAGATCCTCCTCAGGCCCGTCGGGATCGTGGATGTGCTGCGAGCGCTTGGAATAATTCTTTGCGGCCCGGCGCGCCGCGAGGACCCGGGGATCGTTCATCTCCTCGGCGATCCGCGGCGGCGGGATCGGCCGCACACCCTCCCACGCTCGTAGATAACGAAAGCGGTCATCGAGCGCCATCATGCCCACTGTCGCCGTCGTACCCGTGCGCGGCAAACCGCAGACAAGGACGGGCCCCTCGATCGGCAATTCTGCGATCTGCGGCCGTTCCTTGTGCCACTGCTCGATGCGTAACCGGCTCGCAAGATCCACCACCACGCGAAGTCCGGCGGCTTCTCGAGCGCTCTGGGTGAGCGGCGCAGACTCAAACGCCTCCAGAGTTCGCTGCAACCCTTCCTGGTAGCCATCTGGGCCGAAATCTTCGAAGCCGGTCGCCTCGACGGCGAGCTTCAATGCTCGTGCAGCGGTAAGCATGATTCGCAGTATGATAAGTCATGAGCACGTTGGACCCCATGGCCGGTGGCCTGCCTACCCACGCGGACTTGCTGCTCGCATCGCCTCCGGAGCCGCCCTTCGACTGGCTGCGTGAGGGGACATCGCTATGGTTGTTCGAGGAGAACGGCGAGTTTGCGATTCCTCGAATAGGCGTGGAGGCGGAACCTTCCGTATGGGAGAAGCGGCGCTATGCCGCTAATTTCGCGTTTGCCGACGGTCGGGTACTGCACGATATCGGCTTAGGGTGGATGCCGGGCGTGTTGGATGAAACGGGCAAGCCGACGATCATAGGCGGCGGCCCGATGACGTTTCGCTGTTTGGAGCCTTTCCGGCGGTGGCATGTCAGTTTCGACGGCGAAGTCGTCGACACGCACGTGTCGAATCAATTGGCGCGGACGGTTGACCTGGATCGGCGCATTCCGTTGCGCTACGAGGTCGAGCTGACGATGGCCGTGCCCGCCAACGTCCAGGACAACTCGCCGCAGCGCTTCGCCAAGTGGGGCAGGGGCAAGCAGCGCGACGCAGTGTCGGTCGGATTGGGCTGGCGCTTTGAGCAATTGCTGCGCGGCGAAGGCGAACTATACGTCGATGGACGGCGCAGGTCATTTCGCGCGGTCGGCAACCGGGTGAAGCGGCGCAGTGTGCGCACGGATGGCCTGATGCTGCGCGGCCATTGCTGGCAAGCCGCGCTCTTCCCGGATGGGCGCGCGTTCGGTTACGAAGCGCGGCCGGTGCATGATGATGGACTCGAACCCTGGAACGAGGGTTTCATCTACCAGGATGGCCGCATGTTTCCGGCCAAAGCCGTCAACCCGCCATGGCTCGAGCGCCTCGTCGCGCGCGGCGATGATCTCTCCGTTGAACTTCATTCCGAGCTCGGAGTGACCAAGATTCAGGGAACCAGCGAGCTGTCGACCTTTCGAGTCGGCAACAAAGACATCCACGGTCTCGATCTGCATCAAGGCGGTGCCCGCTATGTGTGGGACTCGCAAACGGCCTACGGAATGATCGAACGCTCAGCAGCGCGCTCCGGCGCCGCTGCTGAGCGCTGACGCCGCCGCCGGCCTTTAGGTGAGTACGAGCCCCTCGAGCTCGCCTTTTTCGCGCCACTCCTTGATCAGCTTCTCGAACGCGTAAAAGCCCGGTCCATACGGCTCTCCGAACACCGTTCGAATGCCCTCTGAACCGCCGCCCTCGTTGTTGTAATAGCCGGGTGTGCACTCTTGCAGAAATTGTTCCGATGGGACCCCGGTGTCGCGGATGGTTTTGATCCACGCGTCCTGAGCTTCCTGACTAGGCTCCACCGTTTGCACGCCGCGCGCCAAGCCTTCCTTGATGATGTAGGCAATGTGCTGCGCCTGCTGCTCATACATCGCGCTCACATTGGCGCCGACGCCGGCCTGGGTGAAGCCGGTGAAGAACTGATTGGGAAAGCCGCGAGAACTCATGCCGTGCAAGGTTTTGAAACCCTTCGACCAATGATCGAACAACGATAGACCACCCCGGCCCTCGATTTTCTCGATGCCGAAGCGGCGGCTGATCTCGGTGGTGATTTCGAAACCGCTCGCGTAAATGATGCAATCGACCTCGTACTCGACCCCATTCGCGACCGCGCCCTTCTCGGTGAGCCGCTCCACGCCTTTCGAATCCGACACATCGACCAATGTGACGTTGGGGAGATTGAACGTGTCCAGATAAAGCTCATTCGAGGTCGGACGCTTGCACAGAAAACGGTAGTAGGGTTTCAGGGCCTCCGCGGTCTTGGCGTCCTTGACGATGCTCGCCACGCGGCGCCGGATCCGTTCCATGGTCTTATAGTCTTCCTGCTCGCGCAGATTCAGCAGCTCTTCGATGGTCAGCCGAGGATTGCCCATGGCGGCGAGCCGGTTGGCCATGTTGCGATTGACCTCGGTCCAGAAATCGCAGACCAAATCGTGGTTGTACGGCCCGGCGGGAAACGGCTCGAATGCCCACGCGTGGAAATTGGCGCGGCGCTGCTCCTGCCACCCGGGTTGCAGGGATTTCGCCCAATCGGGGTCGGTGAGAGGATTGGGGCGTTGATCCACGGGCGAGGGCGTTCGTTGCAGGACATAGAGATGCTTGGCGTGACGCGCGAGAAACGGTATCGCCTGAATCGCCGACGCGCCGGTCCCGATGATGGCAATGCGCTTGTCGGTAAGTTTGTTCAACTTCGTGTCGGACGGGCCGCCGCCGGTGTACTCGTAGTCCCAGCGGGAAGTGTGGAAGCTATGACCCTTGAAGCTTTTTATGCCGGGTATGCCCGGCAGTTTGGGCTTGTTGAACGAACCGGCTGCCATGACGACGAACCGCGCCTTGATGTCATCGCCGTGATTGGTGGCGATCCGCCAGCGCTTGAGCGCTTCGTCCCAGCGCAGCGTGCGAACTTGGGTGCCGAACAGCGCGCCCTCGTACAATCCGAAATGTTTGCCGATACGCCGGCAATGCTCGTAGATCTCCACGCCGTCCGCGAATTTCTTCGACGGCATGAAGTTCACTTCCTCGAGCAGCGGCATATAGCAATACGCGTCGTTGTCGCAGGAGATGCCGGGATAGCGATTCCAATACCAGACGCCGCCGAAGTCGCCACCCATCTCGATGACGCGCAAGCTCTTCACACCGGCGCGCTTCAGGCCGGCCGAGGTCAAAAGGCCGGCAAAGCCTCCGCCCAGAACCGCGACATCGATCTCCTCCGTCAGGGGTGCGCGGACGACGGGAGGGGAGTGAGGATCCGTCTCGTAGAATGAGGCGTAGTCATCCGACACCTCCACGTATTGCCGCGAACCCTCCTTGCGCAGGCGCTTGTCGCGCTCGTAGCGGTACTTCTCGCGCAGGGCGGGAATGTCGACGTGGTCCGGCGTATTCGTCGGTTCGCACGTATAGTTCAATGTCTGGGGTAGGCCGCGCACCACTACTTGAGCTTTTTGGGCGCGCCCGTGCCCATGTATTTGGCGAGGTTGCGGTGCAGGTTGGCGATCGAGCCCTCCGCTTTCGGATTGGGCAGGGGTCCGCGGAATCCGCCGTTCTTCATCCCCTGTTGCACGGCGGCCATGTTGGAGAAGTCCTGCGGCAGGACGCTGCCCCATCCCGGATCCTCCGGCGCCAGATATTCCCACTGGGTCTTCGGCTCCTCGCCCTTGGGATAAAGTTCATAAACGGCCGCCTCGAAAATACATTTGTTGGGATCGTTTCCGTAAGGCCGGGCGCTGTAGCACAGGGAGTTGTTGACGGCATGGCCGATCTGGAAATTGGGGAATATTTGCCAGGCAGTACCGCTTTTGCCGACATGCTCGGGCGCCACCGTCGGCCAGATCACGCCGCGCGCGGCATCGTCACGGCGCGCTGAATCGAGCCAGTGCTTGAGGACCTTATCGGCCGGCGTTCCCTCGGGCAATTCATCGACCAGCCGCACCGATGCATCCACCAGGGTCTTGGTGGTGTTGGTGTTCACTTCCTTCCAGGTGTAGAGCTGCATTTCCGCGGTCGATTTGCGCGGGTCGGAGCCCGCGCCGAGCCGCAGCTTGGCTTTGTTTTCGTCCATTCCCTTGGCTGCGTCATAGCCGATGTTGCCATGTTTTCCTTGCGCTTTGCCCCAGCCGACGAAGCTGCCGAAGCGCGTGAACTCCGGATGCGTGGCCGGGACATGGTAGATCTCGGCGAAAGCTTCCATGGCGACCTTCCAGTTGCAATCAAACACGAGCCAGCGGCGCCATCGCGGACGCATATTCTGCAGCTCGAACGGATCGAGCATCGAGGCGGCAGGCTCCAGATAGTCACGCAAGGGTCCGCAGTTCGGATCGAGATTTATCCAGACCCAGCCGCCCCAGGTGTCGCACTTGACCTGCCCCAGCCGGGTGTTTTCGTCCGTCAGCGCTCCGCCCCAATTCTCCTTGTCGAGGATGTAGGTGCACTTGCCGTCCAAGTTATAGGTCCAGGCGTGGAAGCCGCATACGAAACTTGCCCGCTTGCCCTGAGCGTTGCGGCAACCCTTGGGTGTGTCGATGAGTCGACGGCCGCGATGCGAGCACACGTTGTAATACGCTTTGACCGTGTCGGGCGCAGTGCGCACGATCAGCAACGAATCTTCGTGGATCTCGTACGTAAGGAAGTTGCCGACCTCGGGGATGTCCTCGAGACGGCCGGCCTGCAGCCATACCTTGCGCCACAGCTTATCGACCTCGGCACGCGCATACGCCTCGGAGGTATACGCCTCCACGGCGTAGGTCTGCGCTTCGGGATTATCTTCAGCGCTGGCAGCGGGAATCGTTTTTTCGAGCTCGGCAATATCGCTCATGATGTTCTCCAATCCATAACCTGCTTTGAAATATATATCTCTAGGTGGGTCGTATCGCAAGGACGCTGCCTTCAGCGTCTCCCGACACAAACAGCGTTCCATCCGCGCCGGCCGTGATGCCGGCAAACGGACCCATCGGTCCTGACAGGGTGCCGACGGCGCCGAGAACCTTCGGTGTGACGCCCGGCGGCGCGCCGATGGGTAAATTCGCAGCGATGACGCGACGCGACTTGCCGGACAAGTCGCACGCGATCAGCTCCTGGGCGCCCGCATCGACGATGTAAAGCGATCCGTCCCGCACCAGCATACCTTGCGGCTTCACCAAACCATCCAGCACCGTGCCGGGCCGGCCGCCGCCGATCTTGACCACCCGGCCGGCGGCCGATTCCGCGACGAAGCAGCCGTCGGACCCCACTGCCACGCCAGACGGTTGTTTAAGACCGGTGGCCAGAACCTGTACGTTGCCGGACTCGACCGAGAGAACGCGCCCGGCCCCCTGCTCGGCAAAAATCACGGCACCACCGGGTGCGACCGCCACCCCGTAGAGCTGATCGAACCCCTGCGCCAGCATTTCACTTCGCTGCTGCGCGTACCAGTAGCGCGCCACGTCGCCATTGGCCGTCGTGACGATGACCTGCCCGGGGCCTGCAGCCGCGACGCCTCGAGAATACCCAGGATAGCCGGGGGTGAACAACATGCCCACGAGCTCGCGCTTTTGCCCCGGCCGAAGCGTGTAGGAAAACGGGCCATCCGCCACGTATAGGACGCCGTCCTCGAGCATGCCCAAACCAAGCGGCCAGTTGAAACCGTCGGGTACCAACTCGCGGGTCTTGCCGTCTTTGAGTATCTCGGTGACATAGCCGCTGATGTTCGAAACGAACAAGCGATCGCCGACGAAGGTGCTGTTATCCAAGCCGGGCGTAAGATTCGCGAGCACGCTGCGTTCGCCGTTGCGCGGATCGATGCGCAGGAGCTGGCCGCTGTGGACCTGGGTGGAAATGATAAAACCCTGCGAGTCGAACTTGACGGAGTCGGGCACGCCAAGATCCGCGGCTACTTTCTCCGGAGTACCGCCTTCGAGGCCGATTCGCCAAATCTCATTGGTTCCCATCACGGGGAAGTAGAGCTTGCCGTCCGGCCCCACCGAGAAAGCGTTCGGCATGGCTACGTTGTCCAGCAGGAGCCGCGGCGCGCCGCCATTGCGGTCCAGCTCCATGATGCGTCCGCCCATGCGGCATTCGCCCGCGAACAGGCGTCCCTGATGAAACGTGATGGGATTGGCAACCGGCATGTCGCCGCACACCACGCGCGTCGTGCCGTTCGGAGCACGAACGCTCACGCGTCCTTCGGTGATCTCGGTGGCGTATAGGTTGCCCTCGTCATCGAATACCAGGTCATCGGGTCCGACGATGTCGCCGCCCTTGGGGCTGATTGCTTCGATCGCGCCGGTATCGACATCGATGGCGCTGATCTGGCTGCCGCTTACCTGAGCCACATATATGCGTCCGTCCGGGCCGGTGCGCAGGCCATTGGCCCCGAAAAGGCGGCTGGGTTGAGTGAGGCGCGTGACGACCCACCCTTGAGCGAGCTTAACTGGATTCGGGGCTTGATAACGCCCGCTTTGCAGAGACATGCTGACGTTCTCCTCAACTCCCGGATCTCTAGCATAGCGTCGCCCTGATGGAGTAGCCAATCGATCGGCTTACGAGGCGCCCCAACCGTCGATCGGATGGCAGCGCGAGAGCGAATCCGCCAACATGCGTGGCGCGGGTGCGAGGCCATGAGTGCAACCGAAATAATATATATACAATTTAATATGTTATCCACATAACTTGATAAATAACACGACTAATGGATTCGTCCCGCCGGGCGCCGGAAAGCATCTTGTGCTGGGCGTGATCGGGCATGTAGATCACGGCAAGACCGCGCTGGTGAGGGCGCTCAGCGGTGAGGACACGGACCGGCTTCAAGAGGAGAAGCGGCGCGGGATATCGATTGCCCTGGGCTTCGCACGGATGAAGATGGGGAATACCGAGATCGACTTGATCGACATGCCGGGTCACGAGCGCTTCGTGCGCACCATGATTTCCGGAGCCACGGGAATCGACGCTGTGTTGTTGGTCGTGGCAGCCAACGAGGGGATTCAGCCGCAAACGATCGAACATGTCGACATCGCGGCGCTGTTGGGATTGGCTCGCGCCGTGGTGGCGGTTGCCAAGGCGGATTTGGTCGACCCAATGCAAGCGGGGCAGGTGGCCGACGATGCCATGCGGTTATTGGTCCGATCAGGACTCGAACCGATGCCGCCTGTGTTCACTTCCGCCCTGCATGGTACCGGGATCCAAGAGTTAAAAGGGAGGCTCGAGGATCTGGCCGCGGGCCAGCTTGCGCGCGCCGCGGATGGCGTGGCATTTCTGCCCATCGATCGTGCATTCAGCATCGCGGGGCACGGCCCTGTGGTAACCGGGACATTGCGCGGGGCGGCTGTTGCGGTCGGTGACACGCTCGAACTGCTGCCGCCGCGCCGGACGGTCCGCGTGAGGGCGGTTCAAGTCCATGGCGAGCGTGTGGTGAGCGCCGGCCCCGGCCAGCGGGTGGCCCTGAATTTGCGCGACGTCGAAATTGCCGAGCTTGGCCGGGGCATGGCGCTTGCGGCGCCCGATGCGCTGCCGCTGTCGAACTGGCTGACGATGTCCATTCGCGCGCTGCCGGGTGCACAGCCCCTGACGAACGGCATGCGGCTGCGCGCGCTGCTCGGCACGGATGAACGGGGAGTGCGGCTGCGTCTGTTGGACCGAAATGTGCTCGAAGCAGGTCACAGCGCCTTTGCGCAATTGCACAGCCTCGAGCCCTTCGCACTGCCGGCGAGGGAACCGGTCGTGTTGCGCGTGCCCTCCCCGCCGCGCACCGTCGCAGGCGGCAGAGTGCTCGAACCCGGAGCACGGCGCGCGCAGCGGCTGAACTCAAGGATTTTGCAGCGTCTCGAGGATCTTAGCGCGCTGCCGCCGGCGGCAATCATGGTCGCGGAGGTCGAGCGTGCGGGCACGGCCGGGACGACATTGCGCAGCCTGGCTCAGCTCTTGGCACTCCCGGCGCCGCGGATACTCGAGCTGCTTCGAACCTTGCCGCTCACGGCCACACGCTCCGGAGCGGTACTGCGCAAGTCGGACGTGGACAGTTTGCTGATGCGCATTCCCGTCCTGCTGACGCGGCATGCGGCACTTTCCCGCGACGCGCTGCTCGAAGCGAGCGCAACGGGCGGCGAGGTGTTGGACGAGGCGCTGCGGGTATTGTTGGCCCGAGGCGCTGCGGTTAAGCGCGGCAGCGAGTTCCTGATTCCGCGGCCGCAGCAGGAGCAAGCCCGCGCGCGCGACGAAGCGGATCTTGCGGGCCGGATTGCCGAAGTGTTGCGCCGCGGGGGGCTCAGTCCGCCCACCCCGGGCACCTTCGTTACCGATGCGCGCTCGAATCGCGCGGTCGAGCGGTTGTTGCGCGAGGGCGTCATCGTGCGCGCCGTTGATCTTCCCAAGGGGAAGGAAATGCTTTTTCACCGGGAAGCGATCGCGGATGCTCAGCGCCGTCTGGCGCCGCTCCTCGAGCGAGCGCCGGGATTGCTCGTGACGGAAATCGGCGCACTGCTCGGCATCTCGCGAAAATTCACGCTGCCGCTGCTGAATCATCTCGATACGATACGGTTCACGCGCCGGGTCAAGGATCGCCGCGTGCGCGCATAGACTTTTCGATGCCCGCTGTTGCACTCTGTACCTTAAGTTTCAGGAGATCGTTGGAAATGAGACCCCTCAAAAATCTCTGCGAAGTGGCGGTCATCGGCGGCGGTCTCGCAGGCCTGTCCGCGGCCCGCCACGCCGCGCGCCTGGGACGTTTGGTGACGCTGTTCGAGGGCAGCGCGATGTTTGGCGGGCTGGTCGCCACGGTGGATCACGTAGACGGCATTCCGGTGCCGGGAAAATTCTCGGGCCAGGATCTGGCGATGCACCTTCTCGAGGACGCGCGCAAGGTCGGGGTGCGGGTCGTTCAGGCGGCTGTGCAAAAGATGGAAGTGGACGCGCGCCTGACGCTCGAAGATCAGGAACATGCCGCTTATCATCCGGAGGCCGTCATCATCGCGTCCGGCGCGGCACTGCGCAAACTTGGCGTGCCGCGGGAAGAAGAATTCATTGGCCGCGGCCTCTCGCGCTGCGCAACTTGCGACGGTGGATTTTTCCGCGGCCAGGACGTGGCCGTGGTCGGCGGCGGCGACGGGGCGGCCCAAGAAGCCCTGGTGCTGGCCAAGACCAGCCGACGGGTGATCATGGTGTGCCGCAGTCCGCTCAGGGCGAAGCGCGATTACATTGAAAAGCTTGCCGCGCGCGAGAACGTCAGCTTCATTTGGGACGCCGAGGTCACCGCCATACTCGGCGATGAGACCGTCAGCGGTGTGCGTCTGCGCAACGTGAGGAACGGCGCGAGTTCGGATGTCGAATGCATGGGACTCTTTCCCTTCATCGGGGCGACACCGAGCACGCAGTTCGCGCCGGTCTCTTTGCTGACCTCGTCGGGTCACGTGCCGACCGCTGCAAATTTCGCGAGCGCCGACTCGCGGGTGTTCGCGGTCGGCGCCGCCCGCGCCCAGTATGGCGGAAATGTCGTGCAGGCCATGGCCGAAGGCGTGGGGGCCGCGGAAGCGGTGGGGCAGCTGCTACACTAGGCTGAAACAGCTTGAAAATTTCAATACAGCCCAAGATTTAGTCAAGGAGTTTGCGATGGCCAAGAAGTCCAACGGCACCGGGGTTTATGAGGTTGTCTGGCCGCGGGGCGAGAGGCGGCAGGCGTTGCGCCCCTTGGCCAAGAGGCTCGACACACTCGAGGGAAAAACCATCGCGCAGCTTTGGGATTATCTTTTTTTCGGCGATGAGGTTTTCTCGCAGCTCGAGGAATCGCTGCGGGCGCAATACCCGGATGTCAAATTTGTCAGCTGGCGCGAGTTCGGCTCGACGCACGCGGTCAACGAAAAGGAATTGCTGGCTTCTTTGCCGCAACGTTTCAAAGAACTGGGGGTAGACGCCGCCATCTCGTCGATGGCCTGTTGAGGGAGTTGCACGCCCGCCGTGCTGCGGGCCAGTGAAGCATGCGAGCGGGGCGGATTTCCGACCTCATCGATCGTATGCGAAGGTTTCATGGGGCAGGCGGCGGCCACCTCGGTTGGTCTTGGCATGCCGAATATGCCCGTGGCGATGATCCCCGGACATCCCGGCGCCCAGAGCCTAGAGGAGCTGCGGGCGAACGTTCGCAATGTGACCGCGCAACAGGTGATGGAAAATTTGTTGCGCCAGCCTGAGGAGCCCGTGCTCGGCGCCGAACCCGAGGCACGCGATATCGTCTTCAGCGGCACATTCGAGGAAGTCAACGCGCATTTTTACGGGCGTGAATGGAGCGACGGTCTGCCGATCGTTCCGCCCACCTTGGAAAAGATCGAAGAGTTCTTGAGCTACACCGACCGCCCGCCCGACGAATGTCTCGGCGTGCTGCTGCCTGAAAGCCGCGCTGCGACGATCTGGGCGACCGCCGTCAATGGCGTGATGGCCGGGTGCCGCCCCGAATACATGCCCATACTGGTGGCGCTCATCGAGGCCATGGTGGATCCGACTTACGGGGTGGAACACAGCGGCAACACGCCGGGCTCGGAAACCTTGATCGTGCTCAACGGCCCGATCATCAAGGACTTGAAATTCAATTACACGCAGGGTGTGATGCGCGACGGCTTCATGCCGAATACCTCCGTTGGGCGTTTTTGGCGGCTGGCTTTGCGCAACATGGCAGGATTCCTCCTGCACAAGAACGACAAGGGCACCTTCGGCAACACCTTTCGCGTGGTTCTTGCCGAGAACGAGGACGCGATCGCCAAGATGGGCTGGGTGCCGAACAGCGTCGATATGGGATTCAAGGCGGGCGACAACACCGTCACCATCTCGCGAATGACCGGCGGCGGCGTGATGCCCTCGGTGACCGGCAGCACGCCTGAGCAGATGATGCCGTATCTTGCCGATGGTGTTGCCAAGCAAAACGGTTGGGAAACCGCCTTCACGGTCGGCGCACTCACCATAGGCACGTTGCGTCCCGTGCTCGTGTTGAGTCCGATCCTCGCGGAAACCATGGCGCGCTGCGGATGGAGCAAGGACGACGTCAAGCGTTACCTGTTTGAACACGCCCGTACGCCGGCGTCGCGCATAGAAACGATGATGGAAAAATGGGTCGATTTTCGCATCGGTTCGCTCGAGCGGCAGGTAAACTTAGGCCGCCTTCCAAAAGTGTTCCACGAATCGAATGATCCGAACCGCATGGTGCCGATCGTGGTCGATCCCGACGACTTCGTGATCCTCGTGTCGGGCGACCCGTTGCGTACCAATGCGTATGCATTCGCACAGAACGGGTATCTCGGCTTTCCGACGGCCAAGAAGATCCAGTTGCCGAAGGATTGGAGGGAACGAATCCAGAAAACTTAGCTGTAGCGTCTGGCGGAAGCGGATGGGAATCGAACCCACCGCCCGCTATTCGCAGGCCTCTGGTTTTGAAGACCAGGAAAGCCACCAGGCTTCAGTCGCTTCCAATGACCATGGTAATGCTTTCCGACGAATTGCGACATGCCCGGGTCGCCATCCGTTCTCATGCGCCGCCGCCGCCGCCGCCGGGGCGGCCGCGCGACAGAGCGCGCGCCGCATTGCAGAGCATGACGCCAATCCTCCGATGATGGGTTGCCGGCATGCGCTTCGACGGCGCGGTGATCGCAACGGCGGCGGAGGGCTGCCCATCCACCTCGAGGATCGGCGCCGCGATCGTGGTTGAGTCCGCGGCGATCTCTCCCTTGCTCACGGAGAATCCGCGCTTGCGTGTTGCCGAAAACTCGCCGAGCAGGATTGAATCCGGCGGCCCGCCCAGAATTTGCAGCCGCCGCTCCTCGTTCATATAGGGCAGCATCGCGCGGCCGGTCGCGCTGCCGCGAACCGGCACAGCCATGCCGATGTGGGGCACGGCACGCAGCATCTGACGGCTTTCGACCACGTCCATGACGATGAATCCCTGCATTTCCTGCACCGTCAACAGCACCGTCTCGCCGCTCTTGTCGCGCAAGTCCTCCAACGTGCTGCGCGCGCGGCGCCGCAAATCGTTGCGGCTCACGCCGATATGAGCCACCGCCAGGAGGCGGGCGGTAAGCTGCCAACGTGTGGGCATTCCCAGCGCCGGACGAATCCAACCTTCATCGGCAAGCGTCATGATCGCGCGCTGCGCCGCGCTCTTGTCAGCGCCCAGTTCCCTGGCCAGCATGCTGACGCCGATCGGTTGATGGCGCGCTATGGCCTCCAGCACGGTAAGGACCCGCACCGCGCTCTGACTGCGCTTGACCGTCATAAAGCGCTCCCATACCATGTTATCAGCCGATACGTCATGTCACTATGTAACACGAGATGCAGTCAGTTACAATTGTGGAGGCTGCTGGGTGCCTTATAGAGGGGGGTTAGCGCAATGTCCAAGATCACGGTGAGTCCGCTCGGCGATGAGGTTTCCTTCGGGTCGCGGGTCGCGGGCGTCACGCCGGAGCTTCTGAGGGACGAGGCGGTCCGCATCCAGCTGAACGATCTATTCCAGCAGCGCGGCTTGATCGTCTTCGAGAATGTGGAGCCGAGCAGTCGCATGCATGTGGAGATCAGCAACGTGTTCGGTCCTCTCAAGGATCATCCGGTTGCCGCCGTCGAGCGCGTCGACAACGAAACGATGCCGGGCGTGATCGATATGCGCAACGATCCGAGCAATACCGGGATTTGGGAAATCGAGGGCAAGCGCCTTGCGCACTGGCTGCCCTGGCATTTCGATCATTGCTACAACAACGAATTGAACCGAGCCGGCGTGCTGCGCGCGTTGGAGATTCCACCCGAGGGTGGCTTGACGGGCTTTGCGGACGGCATCGAACTGTACCGGGCGATATCGCCGGAGGTGCGCCAAAAGATCGAGGGCCGCAATATCGTGTATACGCTCGATCTCGCCTACGAGCATATGCGGTTCGGCAAACCGGCGACGTTCCGCGAGATCAAGGCTCAGCCCGGGCATGCCAAGATGACGGAACTGGCGAGAGCTCTTCCGCGCGCGGTCCATCCGGCGGTGTGGACCCGCAAATCGGGCGAAAAGGTGCTGCACGTCTCGCCTTGGATGGCGGTCGGCATCGAAGGCGAGGAGAATGCCGAGGGCGATTCCTTGCTCGCGGCAGCTTGCGAGGAGATCCTTGCCAAGGTGCGTCCCTATTTTCATCGATGGAAGCCGACCGATATGCTGATCTGGGATAATTGGCGAGTGCTGCACTCGGTGAGCGGACACGATCCGAAATACCCGCGCCGCATGCAGCGAACCACCATCAAGGGTGACTACGGTCTTGGCTATTTCGAGAAAAATGGCGTGGGCGACAAGGTGCTGGAGATGACAGTCTGACGGCGAGGGGGGAGTATGAGCAGCCTCATCTTTGCATGCGATTCGAGGGACTACATCAGCCGCCGGAGCGAGTATCGAGGGCCGCGCGGGCAGGAGTATTACGAGGGCGATTACCAGATCCTGCCCGGCGCCGAGATCAGCGTGCGGATCGAGAAGGGTCTCGAATGCGCGTTTCCAATTTACAACCTGCAGACGCGCTCCGATCTTTTATTCCGCCGCAGTTGGTCGCACATTCGCCGCGACAAGACCGACGTCACGATCATTTGGTTCGTGAGGCGCGGCCGGGTCGCAATCTCGAATCATTCCGGCAGGAGGATAATCGAAAGCGGAGAGTGCACCATCACCCGGTCGTTGCAGCCCTTCATCATGGAGAACCTCGTGGATGAGGAGTCGATGAACGAGGTGCTGCACGTCGTCGTGCCCACTCACATTCTCAGATCCTACATTCCGGACATCGTCGCGAGCGGCGCTCCATTTTCCTTTCGCAAGGGCGACTGCCATGTCGCGGAAAGCACGCTCGCGACGCTCTATCAGGAGGGTGACAACGTCGAACGCCGCGTTGCCGAAGACATGATGCGAGCTTCGTTCGGGGCCCTTGGACACTGCATGTCGCAGTCGATTCACGCGACACCGCCCCGGACCCTTGCCGAAAAGCGCCTCAGCGACATCTTGGATTGCACGCAGCGGCATCTGTCCAATCCGGATCTCACGGTTGCTTCCGTCGCCGGTGCCTGCGGCATATCCACGCGCTATCTTTGCGCCGTGTTGAAGGCGCACGACACCCGGTTCTCGGAAGTGCTTTGGAAAAGCCGTCTCGAGCGCACCAAAGTATGGCTGAAATCCGACAGCATGCGGCACGTGTCGATCACCAAGATCGCGTACATGGCGGGCTTCAAGAGTGCGGCGCACTTCAGCCGCATGTTCAAGCAGGTCACGAGCGTGACGCCGGGAGAATTCCGGCAATCGCCGGCGGGCGAATCCGTTGATTTTCCGGCCCGCGCCGATGCATTGCCCAAGAACGGCCGCGCGAGTGGCGCACACTGACCGAAGCGGAGATGGCATGAAGAAAAAATACAAGATGATCGTATTCACCAATTCGGTCGCGGGCCGGGACCATGAGTACAACGAGTGGTACCAGCACGTCCATTTGAAGGATATCGTAGGCATCAAATGCATGGATTCGGCGCAGCGCTTCCGCTTCAATATGAACATCGTTCCCGGCGGCCCCGATCTCGCGCCGTATCTCGCCATCTATGATATCGAGACGGACGACATCCAAAGGGTGATCAAGGATATGAACGATCTTGCCGCGAGCGGACGGATGCCGCTGACCGACGCAATGTCGAAGGACATCGTCGGCGCGGTGTACGAAGAGCATGGCGCGCTCGTGGAAGCGCTGCCGCGGTGGAGAGCGTGAGCGAGAAACCTGTCACTCTTACCGAAATCGAGATCGCGCGGCGCGACTGGATGGCGGAACATTTGTGCAGCTATCTCGAGTCCGGCGGTGCCAAAGGCCACATCGTGGATCTGCGGCCCATCGGGGGACTTGCATTCACGACGCACCTGCTGCTGAAAACCGTCGGCCGCAAGAGCGGTCAAACGCGCATTACTCCGCTCATCTACGGCGACGTCGGCGGAGAGGTCGTGATCGTAGCTTCAAAAGGCGGCGCCGATGTGCACCCCGCCTGGTATTTGAACATCAAGAGTGCGCGCGAGGTGGATTTCCAGATCGGCGGTCAGGCGTTTCGTTCCACCTGGCGCGAGCCGCAAGGCAAGGAGCGCGATGAGATCTGGGCATTCATGGCGAAGAACTATCCGCCCTACACGCAATATCAGACGAAGACGCAACGCACCATCCCGTTGGTGATGTTCTCGTCCGGCAAGCCGATCGAGATCTTCCGCGCTTAGATGGCAGGTGTCTCCGTGGCAGGGACACCGCTTATTGATCGGGCAGTCGATCGAGGCTCGCGCCGAAGTCGTGCGTTTGCCATAAATTCAAGAACATGACGAAGGCATGGAAGAAACCAAGGGCGACCTGGCTTTTCCGAAATACCGGGTCCCGCGGCCCGCTTGCGCTCGCCGCCTCGGGAAGGCGCGCGAGCACCAGCGCGGGCGCATCCATCAGCATGCAAAGTCCAATACTCGCCACGTATAGATCCAGGTGCAGCTTGAGCCGCTCGAGGTGCAGCTGCGGGCCGCCGTGACCGCGGTACTCGTCGATGAACAGCTGTAAAAATTCGTCGAGATGAGCATTCCAGATTTCCACGCTGGTCCCGGAGAGCGATCCCCACAAGGCATAGGCGACGTTCATCTGACGTACCCGTCCCCAGTCGAGCAATCCGCATTGCAGGCGGCCTGACGACCCGCGCCAGAACCAGACGTTGTCGATATGCGCGTTGTAGTGACACAACGCCACGTAATCGCGGTCGGCATGCAGAAATTGTTTGATGCGCGCTTGATGCTCGATGTAGCGCACGGCGTCGCGTTCGAGCTTCGCGATGAACTGCGGCGAGGTGACCGCCGCAGGCAGCAGTTGCGGATGTTGCGTGGCGAATGCTGCATAACGCGCCACCAGCGCGCGCATCTGCGTTGCGTCCCAGGGAATCGGATCCTCCGCCGCGGCGGTGGCAGGATCGAAAGGCAGGCATTGCTCCACTTGCGGCGACAAGCGTCCTGACTTATGCGCGGCGGCGAGATGCGCGAGGGTCGAGACGATTGCTCGATAGTGGGCGAGCGGCTCGGGCAGTTCGTGGTCCCAGCATTTTGGCCAGAGCGGCTCGATGCTGCCCTCCCCAAAGGCGATGCGCTCGGTGATGAGAATCCCGGTACCGGACTCATGATGGAAGTCCGCGAAGTAAGCGGCGGGAACATGGATTGGAAAACCAGGAAGACGGGATAGCGCAGCGAATCGGACTTCGGCTTCGAGCTCGTAGCGGCGCCGGTCGCGGAACACGTCGGCAAAGTCGCGCGAGAACTTTACGAACAGGTCGGTATGCAGCCCCGGCTCGGCGCGCTCATATTCGACCGAGAGCAGAACCTTGTGTCCCGAATTGCCGCCGCCGAAGGCTGAAAATCCCCTGATGCGCGCAACCCGGTTGTTCTGCGACAGCGCGCCGAAACGGCGGAACGCCTGCGTGAGGAAGGCTTCCCCGCCGTGGCGCAGGGCCTCGGCGTGAGCAGGTATGGCGAGGCCCGTGGCATCGCCGGGGACGAACATAATGTCGGGTGGCTGATTGTGTGGCGAGGCGTTCAAGTATCGAACAATAGCTCGAAACCAAGATCGCCGTATAATCACGGATTGAATGTTCGATCAGCATGAGACTAGGAGCCGCAAGTGACGTCGACCTCGGGCAGCGGATTGCAGGAGGGGGGTTCCTGATGCATTTTGCGTGGGACCCGGAGCAACAGGCCTTTCGCTCGACGGTACAGAAGTTTCTCGCGGCCAATCTGCCGCCCGACTGGGAATCGCTCGCGCATGGGCCGGGCTCCGAATCCCAGACCGTCTTTTCGAAGAGTTTTTGCGCCAAGCTCGCCGAGGCGGGCTTGCTGGTGCCGCATTGGCCGAAGCGCTGGGGCGGCCGCGATGCCGATCCCTGGACGGCCTTCATCCTTGCGGAGGAAATGTGGCAGGCCGGCGAGCCGCGCGGCGGCCAGTACATGAATGTCAATTGGATCGGCCCCACGCTCATGCGCTACGGCACCGAGGAGCAGCAGGCCCGCTACATTCCGCCCATGGCCCGCGGCGAGACGCTCTGGTGCCAGGGGTTCTCGGAGCCGGAAGCGGGCTCCGATCTTGCTTCGCTGCGGACCCGCGCTGAAAAAGACGGCTCGATTTATCGCGTCAACGGGCAAAAGATCTGGACCTCGTATGCCGGGCAAGCGGACACCTGTTTCCTGCTGGCGCGCACCTCGGTCGGCAAGAACGGTATTTCCATCTTCCTGGTGCCTATGGACACAACGGGCATCATCGTCCGCGATATCCCGAGCATCATCGGCGAGGGCGATATCCACGAGGTGTTCTGGGACAACGTCGAGGTTCCGAGCAGTGCCTTGCTCGGGGCCGAGGGACAGGCCTGGGAGATCATCCGCATTGCACTGTCGCTGGAGCGTGTCGGAATTCCGCGCTTTGCACTCGCCGCCAAGATGTTGAGCCGCTGTGTGTCGATGCTGAAGAAATCGGGGCGCTTTGGCCACGGAGCGGTTGAACAGGCGGCGCGAGCCCGCGGCTTCTGCGAGGCGGCACGCTTCTACAGCTACAGCATCGTAGACCAGAGGCAACATGGAATTCAGACCGGACCCGAGGCAAGCGCCGCGAGATTCGCGACCGTGATGGCCGAGCGAGCCGTGGCCGACTTCATCGTCGAACATGTTCCGGAGGCATTGTCAGGCGGCGAACCCATGCTGATGGCGCACTACCAGCGCGCCATCGTGGCCGGCATTGCATCCGGCGCCGCCGAAATTCAGCTCAATCTCATTGCCACCGAATTGCTGCGACTGCCACGGGAGCCGCGCTGATGGATTTCAGACTGACTGCCGACCAAGGTGACTTGGTGCAAGCGGTGGACAAGCTCGCCGAGCAGTTCGCCAACAAGCCCACCGAGTTTCGCGGCTTTGCGCTCTACGGCGAGGAACTCGATAAGGAACTGGAAAACGCCCAATATTTCGATATCGCACAGGTTCCGGAACTCGGACCCTTGTGCGCGGCGATGGCCGTGGAAAGACTGGCGCAGCTGCCATATGCGGCCGAGACTGCATTGTCCATGCTCGTGCGTCCGCAGCTCTCCGGCGACTGGCCGCGCCCCTTTGCCGTCGTCGAGAACGGTCGCCCCGGACGATTCGTCTCGAAGGCGGCCACCATCATTGTGATCGACGACGATGATGTCGCATTGGCAAGACCGGCCGCGGGCGACGTGGAGCCGGTCGAGTCGTTGATGGCTTATCCCATGGGCAGGTTGAAAAGCAGTGTGCAGAGAACGAAGCTCCCGCCCGAGGAGGCGACGAACGTTCGCAAATGGTTGCGAGTGGCGCTCGCGGCCGAGATCAGCGGCCTGCTGCAGGCTGCGGTCGCATCGACCGTTGATCATCTGACGCAGCGCAAGCAGTTCGGCCGGCCCTTGGGCACTTTCCAAGCCTTGCGCCATCGCATGGCCGAGTGCGCGGTGCTGGCGGGCGGGGTGCGTTGGCTCGCGCTCAAAGCGGCTGATAGCGCGGACGCGGGCGATGCTGCTTTGGCGGCTTCACATGCCCAAGAGAGCGCAACGCGCATCGCCTACGATCTTCACCAGATGCTCGGGGCCATGGGGATGACTCTGGAACACCCGCTGCATCTTTGGACCTACCGCATCAAGGCGCTGCTGTCCGAACTGGGCGGGCGCGGCGGTCAGGCGCGCGCCGTGGGCGAGTTGTGCTTCGGCTAAAGGCCGCGCAGCGAGGACCTTACCGGGGTCCTTTGGGCAGACCCAGCACTCGTTCGGCGATGATGTTGCGCTGAATTTCGGCGGTGCCGCCGGCGATCGTTTCCGAGAACGCGTCGAGGTAGTCGTGGCCCCAGCCATCGGTGCCGACGACCTCACGCGCATCTATACCGTAAAGATCGATGGCGGCCGCGGCCACGCGCTGCGCAAATTCCGCAAACGCCAGGCGGATGATGGATCCACCCGAGTCGGGCACGGAATTTTCGGAGTTGAGCGCAAAACGATACGTGGTGGCACGGATGGACGCCCCCTCCGCGCGAAGCTGTGCCAGGCGCCGGCGCATCTCAGGCCTGTCGGCCGGACAGGCTGCCAGCAGTTTTTCAACCTTGAGCGTCAGGCCAATGAGCAAAGCCAGCGCGGCCGTGCCGCGCTCGAAGCTCAAAGTGGACATGGCCGTGCCCCAGCCATTGTTCAACCCGCCAACCACGTTGCTCAGCGGCACGCGTACGGAATCGTAGAAGACCTCGCAATACTTGCGGGGCCCGGCCATCGTGCGGATTGGGCGCACCGTAATTCCCGGCGCATTCATCGGGCAGATGACCCAGGAAAGGGCGCCCGAGGTCCTCGCGGTCGGATCCGTGCGGATCAGCAGTTCCTGCCAGTCCGCCACATCAGCGAAACTCGACCACAGCTTCTGGCCATCGATGATGAGTTCATTTCCCTGCACACGACCGCGCGTCTTCAGGCTGCCAAGATCCGAACCCGTCCCGGGTTCCGAAAACCCCTGGCACCAGATGACCTCGCCCGACAGGATCTTCGGTAGATGAAACGCCTTCTGCTCGGCGGAGCCGCAGGCGATCAGCGTCGGTCCCGCATGGTTCAGCCCGACGAACGAGGCATTGAGGGGCGAAGGAGCTCCGGCGCGTGCGTATTCCTCGAACCAGACGATCTGCTCGAGTACGGAAAGCCCGCGGCCGCCCACGTCCTTGGGCCAGGCGATGCCGGCCCAACCTCCCGCAGCCTGGGCCTTTTGCCAGGCCAGAACATAGTCGCGGGAAGCGGGTCCATCCTCGGGAGAGGGCTCGGAAGGTACGTTTGCCTCGAGCCATTTGCGTGCCTGTTCTCTGAAGGTGGCGATCGATGCTGACATGTGATTCTTGCCCGGCTCTCACGCTTTCTGAGTGAGCGCTGCGCGGATCTGATGCTTCAGAACTTTTCCTGCATCATTCTTCGGCAGCGAGTCCCAAATGACCACCTGCTCCGGGATTTTGAACTTGGCGACCCCCTGAGCATCGAGAAACGCATGCAGGCTGTCGACCCCGGGGCCCGGCGGCGTCCTTGAAACGATCACGGCGCAGGCGCGTTCGCCGGTCCGCGGATCCGGTAGAGCGACGATGGCAATTTCGGCAATGTCGGGATGGCCGACAAGAATATCCTCGATTTCCTTGGGCGATATGTTCTCACCATTGCGAATGATGATGTCCTTGGCCCTGCCGGTCACGACCAGGTAGCTGCCATCGACCCATCGGGCGAGGTCTCCCGTGCGGAAAAATCCATCGGAATCGAAGGCATCCGCCTCGTCTTCGGAATGCAGGTACCCGATCAACATCTGCGGCGCGCGCGCCAGAATTTCACCTTCGACCGCGGGCACGCCGCCATGACCGATCAACTTGATCTCCGCCAAGCCAGCGCGGCCATCGGTGTCCGCGGCGTGCGCGGCGTCATCTCGCTGCGTGACGCCGACGGTGGTGACGGGCACCTCGGTGGAGCCGTAAACGCGCGTGACCACGGCGCGCTCGAAGTAGGCCGCGGCGCCGCGGATCAGGGACGGCGGAATAGAGGCACCGCCGCAAATGAATACCTTCAGGCTCGGCAGTCGCGTCGCCGCGCGCCGCGCCGCGGCGAGCAATTGTTCCAAGAAGGGTGTCGCCCCGGCCATGTGGGTGCACGCTTCCGCATCGATGAGTCTCACGGCGTCGTCCGCCTCCCAGCGTTCCATCAGTACAGCAGTCGTACCGAGCAACAGCGGACACTCGAATGCGTAAATCGAGCCGCCGATATGCGCAATCGGCGAGGGGACCAGAAACTTGTCGCCGCGCTCGATCAACCAATGTTCACGCAGCTGTTGGATCAGCGCGTGGATCGAGTTATGACTGTGAAGAACGCCTTTGGGACGCCCCGTCGTGCCCGAGGTGTAGAGCACCATCCGTACCGCGTCCGCATGCACCGCCGGCAGTTGTTGCGCATCGCCTGAGCTGTCGAGGAACGCATCCCACGGGGTATGGCCCGCCGCGTCACCGCGCAATACCACGACGACCGGCGGGTCATCGAGCCGGGTGGTGACGCGGCTCATCATCGCTGCATAGTTCTGCTGGCGAAAAGCCGCGGGCACGAAGATCAACCGGGTCTGTACATCCTTGAGGATGAACTGAAGTTCGTGATCGCGCAGCGACGGCAGGATTGGGTTCACCACCATCCCGGCGAGCGTCGCAGCGAGATAGATCACGGCCGCTTCGTGCCAGTTCGGCAAGATGAACGATACTACGCTGCCGGCGGGCGCACGGGCAAGCATCGCCTGCGCAAGCTTGGCCGCCTGCGTGCGCAGGGTTTCACAGTCGAGGCGGCGCTTTCCGTCGATGAGCAGCACGCGCTGCGGCGTCTGTCGCGCCGCTTCCTGCAAGGCGCCGGCAAGCGTGGCACCCGTCCAGAGCCCGCGTGCGTAAGCGCGTTCGGCACGCTCATCGTCCCAGCGGACCCAGCGCCCGTCGAACATTTTTCGACCGTTATTCGATTGATTTGACATTACAGCAGGTGATTTGCCACTAGGCAGGCAACCTAGTGTACATTTCCAAAAAACACGGGGACATGATACATGGCGAGGCAGATACGTGGAATGTGAGACTCGATACCATCCCAGCGCCGACCAGCTGGAGCTGGCGAACACCATCGACGAGTCCGTCCTGCCGCTGCTGCCGCTTTCGCGGCTGCATGACTCGCATGAGGAGACCGACCACACCTGGACCAGCCTGGAGGAGATCGGCATCTTCGGGATCACCGCTGCCGAAGAAAAAGGGGGCAGTGGACTCGGTGCGGTCGAAGAGGCGCTGATCGTGATCACCCTCGGGCGCCGTCTGATCGCCCCCGCGGTGCTGGCGACGATGGGTGCCGTGCATGCCACACCGATCGACGGCGCCGCTGAACTTAGGGGCAGGCGGATCGCCGCAGGCTACCGTCGCGCACACCGCATCGTCACCGTGGAAAATGCGGGTTGCGAGTTCGCTCTCATACGCGACGCGGATCGCGCCGCCGTGCATGCGACGGGCCCGCTCGCGTCGGAGCCTTTGAATGACAGGCTATGGCTCGCCGCCTTGCGTGAGTACGCCTCGGCCGGAGAGGCCGTGGCACGCTTCGATGACGCGGGCCTGCTGCGCCTGCGCTTGATGGATGCGGCGGCTCTCGCCGGCATCGCTCAGGCTGCGCTCGACATGGGCGTCGCATACGCAGGAATGCGCGAGCAGTTCGGCCGTCCCATCGGCAGCTTTCAGGCGATCAAACATCACTGCGCCAACATGGCCATTGCCGCGAGTTGCGCCCGCGATCAAACCGGTTTCGCCGCCGTGGCCGTCGATGAGGGGCGCGACGACGCGGCCGTGCAGGTTGAAAGCGCCTTATTGGTCGCCGGTTCGGCCGCGCTCGACAATGCCGGCAAGAACATTCAGATTCACGGCGGCATAGGCTTCAGCGACGAGGCGGATCCGCATCTGTTTCTCAAGCGCGCACAGCTGCTCATCGCGATCGCGGGCGGTTTGGAAGCGGCCAACCGGCGCGTCGCGGATGCGCGGTCGGCCTGGTGAGCCGGCCAGTGGCGGTTCGGTGAGGCTGGGGATACTTTAGACAGGCTGCGAGCCGGCATCTGCAAGGCGGCGCGCGGCATACTCGCGCAGTGGAGCGAGCTTCACTTTGCTCGATCCGGTGAGATCGAGATCCCCCTCCTGCAGAAACAGCACTCGTCTGGGAACTTTATAGCTCGACAGGTGTTTCGAGACGAAAGCGCGCACCATGTCTTCATCGAGTGTTGCGCCCGCTTCGCGCACGACGCAGGCAACGACCATCTCGCCGAGCGAATCATGCGGTACGCCGACGGTGGCGGCAATTTTGATACCGGGACACTTGGCGAGAACCGCGTCTATTTCGGGAGGCGAGACATTGGCGCCGCCGGTCTTGATGATGGCGGTCAAACGTCCCTGCCAATGAAGCCTGCCCCGGGCATCGACGAATCCGCCATCGCCGGTTCGAAAAAAGCCTTCCGCGTCGAACACGTCCTCCGGAGGCGCACGTAGGTAGCCGCTCATCAGCGTAGGTCCCTTCACCGCGATCTCTCCCTCCTCGTTCAGGCCAAGCACCCGGGATGTCATGGGGTCGACGATGCGTATCGTATTGCCGGCCAGCGGCACGCCGTGATGATCTTCGGCCACGGCCGCGGGGGTGTTGTCGGCGGGCGCCGTCACCAGCGTGAAGGTTTCCGTGCTGCCGTACGCGGCAGTCGGCTCGGGCCATTGCGAGGTGACATCGGCGTGACTGCGTGCCAGGGACTTCTCGCCGACATAGTAAAGGGAGCTCAAATCGGTCGAGTTCCAGGCAGGATCGGCGACCAATCTCGCCCACTGATGGGGCCAGGCAATCGGCAGGCTGACGCGCTCGGCTTGCATGAGCCGCAATGCCTCGTCTGTGGCGAAGTGGCGTTGCAGCACCAGGCAGCCGCCGGCGGCCAAAGTGGCCCCCATGGCACTCGCAAAATTACCGGACCAGAAGAAACCATTCGCACACCACGTGCGTACGTTGGCATCCAAACCATAAATGCGCCGCCATCGCCAGCTTTGCATGGCCGCGGCACGATGCATGTGCACGACGGCCTTCGGTTTGGCCGTCGTGCCCGACGAGAAAAACACCAGTGCACGGTCCGTCGGTGCGACCTCGGCGCCGACGGCTTCCAGCAGCGCCTCCTCGGCGAGGCGCCCTTGCAGAAAATCGGGCCATCGCTCGAATGCGCCCGGCGCCTCTTCGCCGATACACACGGCACGGCGCAGGAAGGGCAGGCGCGTCGACTGCACTTCGCGTTCCCGGCCGGCGAGCTCGGGACACATCTCGGTCAGCTCCGCGGCGAAATCGCGGCCGAGCACCGATCGCTCGAAAATGAGCAGCGAGACATCGCCTATGCGCAGCGCGTATTCGAGTTCCGCGCCTTTGGCAAAAGTGCTCAAGGAAACACAGGTGCCTCCCGCGAGGGCAATGCCGAACATGGCAGTGACCCATTCGGGCCGATTGGTGGCCAGCAATCCTACGCGCGTCTCCTTGGCCACACCGCGCCCAATCAGCGCGCGCGCCACCAAGTTCGCCTCGCGCCACACCTCCGCGTACGTACGCCTCACGACCGGCCCCGACGGCGGATGAAAAACCAAGGCCTCCTTGCCGCTGTTGTCGGCGCAGACCTTCCGTAAGAATCCGCCCAGAGTCAGCGGACCGAGCAGCTCACCTGCGACTGGAATGCCGTGGATGGTGGAATCCACGCTTCGCTCGTGGATGGTGGAATCCACGCTTCGCTCGGCGCATCGTTCGTTCGGCATGTTCGATCCTGAGTTTCGCAGGGCGCCGGCACGATACTGTTGCGTCGCCAGATCCGCGATGAGCTTACTATGGTAGGGTTGGTATGGTAATAGAATAAGCCGATGCGGCAAACATGCCCATCTTTACAGAATCACGCCAGATTCTGGCGTTCCGATGAGTCCGAATAATCAGTAAGGAGCATAAAGACATGGGTCATGTTCTCAACATCCATGGCGTCGGCGACGTCAGGCTTGATCCCATCGATCGGCCGACTCCCGGCAGTTCCGATGTGGTCGTGAAGGTGAAGGCCTGCGGGGTATGCGGGAGCGATCTTACCTATATCAAGATCGGCGGTATTCATCGCGCGCCCGGCGGCGTGACGCCGATAGGCCATGAAGCGGCGGGTGAAGTGATTCACGTCGGCAACGCGGTGAAGAACGTTGCGGTAGGGCAGCGGGTGATCATCAATCCGATGAACACGCCGAGCTACATCGGCAGCGGCGGTCCCGAGGGGGCCTTCACCGAGGAATTGCTGGTGCGGGATGCGCGCGTGGGCGACAGCCTGTTGCCGATACCGAAAGATCTTCCCTACGAACTCGCTGCACTGACCGAACCGCTTTCCGTGGCAATGCATGGCGTGAATCGCGCGCAGGTCAAGCCCGGCGACAAGGTGGTCGTGTTCGGATGCGGTCCCATCGGGCTCGGTATGGTGCTGTGGCTCGTGGATCGCGGCGTGCAAGATGTGGTTGCGCTCGATCTCGCGCCTCAGAGGCTGGAACGAGCGATGGCGCTCGGCGCGCGAGCGGTGATCAACCCCGCCAAAGAGGATGTGCGCGCGCGTTTGCGCGAGCTGCACGGCGAGGCGCACGTGTTCAGCCGCGATGCCGTGGGTACCGACGCCTACATCGACGCTGCCGGGGCGCCGAATATCTTGAGCGACGTCGTGAACATGGCGAAGCTGCACTCGCGCATGGTGGTGACCGCAGCGTACATGAAACCCGTTCCGCTCGACCTGGGCGCAATGCTGACCACCGAGATGACGATCACCACGGCCGTGGGTTATCCGACCGAGATGCCGGATGTGATCGCAGCGCTACCGCGGCTGCGCGAGAAAGTTGCGCGCTTGATCAGCCATCGGTTTTCCTTCGACAAGGTCCTCGATGCGATCGGCGTCGCCGGCACGCCCGGCTCCGCCAAGGTGATGGTCCACTTCGAGGGGGCCGATGCATGAGTGTGTCGCAGGATGGCAAACCGCCTCTGGCCGGCCTCGTCATGTCCGGAGACCAGCAGAAAGAGGCGGAGGCGATCACCGACTTCATTTTCATGGCGAAGGACATTTCCAACGCCTACCTGGTGACCACCCGCGCCGGCGATGTCATGGTAAACACCGGGTTCATGGACAATGCGCAGCGTACCAAGAGTTTACTCGCGCCCCACCGTACCGGAGCCCTTCGCTATATCATCCTCACTCAAGCGCACGCCGATCACTACGGCGGTGTGCCGGCGATGCGCGAGGCCGGCACGCAAGTGATCGCGCAGCGCCGCTTCGTGGATACCTGGCGCTATTTCAACGACCTTGCGCCGTATCTCGGCCGTCGTACACGCAAACTTTGGGGCACGACGATAAAGCGCGCCGCCAATCCGCCGCCGCCGCCCGAAGTCATACCCGACATCGTCGTTGATCGGCACCATGAAGTGGAGGTCGGCGGACGGCAATTCGACTTTATCTCGACGCCGGGTGGCGAGACGCTCGACTCGCTGGTGGTCTGGATGCCGAAGGAACGGGTGGTGTTCACCGGTAACCTGTTTGGCCCGATTTTTCTGGCGGTGCCGAATTTATGCACCGTGCGCGGCGACAAGCCGCGTCTGGTGCAGCGATATCTCAGTTCCCTCGACGCCGTCCGGAAGCTGGGCGCCGAACTGCTCATCACCGGCCACGGTGCCCCGATCAGCGGTGCTGCCAGGATCAAGGCCGATCTCGACAAGATGCATGCCGCAGTCAGTTACATAAATGAAGCGACCATAGCAGGCATGAATGCGGGCAAGGACGTCCACACGCTCATGCGCGAAATCCGGTTGCCGCCTGAACTCAAGATCGGCGAGTTCCACGGCAAAGTGGCGTGGGACGTTCGGGCAATCTGGGAAGAGTACTCAAGCTGGTTTCATTACGACTCAACCACATCGTTGTACGGCGTGCCGCGATCGAGCATCGATGCCGACCTGGCCGAGTTGGCGGGCGGTGCGGGCGCACTGGCGGATCGCGCCAGGGAGAAATTGATCGCAGGACGGCCGCTCGAGGCGATGCACCTATTGGACATTGCCCTTGGGGCTGATGCGACTCACGCCACCGCGTTGGCCGTCAAGAAGGATGCGCTCGAATTGCTGCTGCGCGAGTCGGGCGGGGCCAACTTGAGCGAATCCATGTGGCTCAAGTCCGAGATCAGCGCACTCGAGTCGGGGCCGCCTTAGGGTCTGACTGAAAGCGTGCGGCAGGTCACATCACTGCCCTTGACGATTATTACTAACCTAGCTTAGTATATTACTAACCTAGCTTAGTAATATTGAATGGTCGTCAATTCGTAAGGAGATTATTGTGAAGACTCGATGGATCCCCGTTCTCGCATGCGCCCTCATTTCGTTTTCCGCCGTCGCCGCCGATCAAACGGCCGGTGACAAGACGTTGATTGCAGCGAAAGGCCAGACGCTGGTGGCCTCCAATGGATCGCGCCTTGGTCAGGTTTATCGCGTTGGCTCCAATGGCGCCGTGCAGATGATCATCGACGGCAAGCTGATCACGGTTCCGGCATCCACGCTGTCGAGCGTGGATGGCAGACTGACGACATCGCTGAGCAAGAGCGAAGTTTTGGCTCTGAACTGACCGCCGGCTTGGATCGGGGAGGGGCGCGCTTTACAGTGCGCTTCTTCCCGATGGATACTCGATCTGGCGGGAGGTCACCAGTGGCCGACACACGAATAAAAGTACGCCGGATCATCCACGCCATCCATGCGGCCGCGGACGTCGCCGCTTGCCGTGCCAAATATTTGGACATGCTGGGCGGGATGATTTTTGCCGAGGGCTATTTCGAGGCCGAAGACCGCGACATGGCGCTGCTGTACGTTGCCGATTTCATGATAGAGCCGATGTCGCCGCGCGATCCGGCGCGGTTCGAGATGCACTTCGCCCGCTACCTGCATCGCTACGGCCCCGGCTTTCATTCTTTCGAGATCAAGATCGATGACGGTCCTGCCGTCGCCGCGCGGATGAAAGAGTGCGGCTGCAAGCTTTCCGCGGAGTATGGTTTCTTCTTCTACGTGCGGCAGGAATCGACAGGCGGCGTGCTGCTGGAGGTCTGCGAGAGGCCGATGCCCAACGATCCGTTCGAGCGCGGCGACTGGCGCCCGCAGTGGGCCGGCCGCCATGAAACCACGCTTCACGGTCTCGATCACATCGCCTGCATCACACCCGACCTTGGCCGCGCGCTCGAATTCTTCACGGGCGTGCTCGATGGCGAGTTGCTCGCCGACGAACGCACGCCCACGCCGCAGCCCGGCAGCCGCGCGCTGGTGCGCCTGGCGCAGACGAACGTGGCTTTCATTCAGCCGGATGATACGCGCGTCGGCCCACTGGCTGCATTTCTCGAGCCGCCGACCTCCGGCATTTATTCCCTGGTCTGGCGCGTCGAGCATGAGGAAGCGGCGGAAGCGTACTTTCTCGAGAGAGGGTTGCGAACCACGCGACAGGGGTGCGTCTCGAAGGGCTTCGCGATCGAACCTGACGATTTCCTCGGCGCTCGCCACGAATTCATAGCGTGCCCGCGGCCGGTGTTGCCATGACATGCCCGTTTTGGCAGGCTCCCCAATCCACCAATCAGCGAGACGCATATGTCCAAATCCGATCCAGTAAAAGCCCCGGTCGTGACGCTCGATCTCAGCGACGTCGATCATCGCGTCGGACAATTGGTCGGCGGCGGGCAATTGTGGGAGCCATGCGCGGCGAGTGATATCCGCCGCTGGGTGATGGCTTTGGACTACCCCAACCCGATTCACTGGGATCAGGAATTCGCGCGCAGCTCGAAATTCGGCGGCATCGTGGCTCCGCAGTCGATCTGCGTCGGCCTCGACTACGGGCATGGCGCGCAGCCTGCCTGCGTTGGCCGTATCCCGGGATCGCATCTTTTATTCGGAGGCGAGGAGTGGTGGTTCTACGGCCATCGTGTCCGCCCCGGAGACAAGCTGTTCCAGGAGCGGCGCTTTTACGATTACAAGGTTACCGAGACCAAGTTCGCCGGACCGACGATGTTCCAGCGCGGCGATACCATACATCGCAATCAGAACGGTACCCTGGTGGCGAAGGAGCGTGCGACCTCCATTCGCTATTTGGCCGCCGAGGCCGAGAAGCGCAAGTTGTTTCAGGCCAATGAGCAGACGAAAAAGCCCGTCTGGTCGGCGGACGCGTTGCACAAAGTCGAAAGGATACGTGAGGACTGGATCATCTCGAACCGGCAAGGTGTGTCGCCGCGCTTCGACGAGGTCAAGGTGGGAGACAAGCTGCCGCAGCGCGCAATCGGTCCGCATTCGATCGCTTCCTTTACGACCGAGTATCGGGCGTTCGTGTTCAACATTTGGGGTACCTTCCATTGGATCGGCGTGCCCGGCATAAAGGACCCTTGGATCAACCAGGACCCCGGTTGGGTCGAAGGATTCGGCTTCGACGAGGAGGGCGCAAAGATCGATCCGCGCAAGCGCGACGGTCTTTACCTGGGGCCGTCCCGCGGACACATCGATGGCGCGAAGGGAGCGGAGATCGGCGTGCCGCGCGCCTACGGCTACGGCGCGACGATGGGGGCGTGGGCAACCGACTATTTGGCTTACTGGGCCGGACACGATGGCATGGTGAGGCATACGAAATTGTCGTTCCGCGGGCCCGCATTCGAGGGCGATGTCACTTTCGTCAACGGCGAGGTGACGGCAAAGCAGCCGGAGTCCGCATGGGGCGTGCCCTTGATCGCAATCAAGCTGCAGATGACCAGCCAGGACGGCACGGTGCTGGTGGACGGCTACGCCGAAGTTGAAGTGGCCTCGTAGTTTCTTTTCCGCAGCTGCGGCCGGTCCTCAGCTGCGTTCAGCCCTGCCTCGTGCAAATGCACACGCTTGTGATCATCACATTAGTGATGATATCATATGACTATGATCGAGAACCCATGCTTGGAGGCGCCGCTTTGAAGCAGTCGAGACGATTCGGGTTCATCCTGAAGGACGTAAGCCGGCTGTATGTGCAGCGTTTCGAGCAGCACGCCGCTGCGCTCGGCTTGACGCTGCCTCAATGCAGAGCGCTGGTGCGCCTGGCCGAATGCGAAGGCGTGAGTCAGGTCAAGCTGGCGGAGCTGACGGACCTCGAGCCCATGGCTCTGGTGCGGATCCTCGACCGCATGGAGGCGGAAGGCTGGCTGGAGCGGCGGGTCGATGCGCGCGATCGGCGCGTACGATGCTTGTATCTGACGCGAAAAGCCAAGCCGTTGCTCGAGGATATCCGGCGATTGATGGACCTGACGTGGGGAGATGCTTTCGCCGGCATTCCCAAAAGCAAGTGCGAGTTGGTGACTGAATTGCTCGATACGGTTCGCAGTAATCTCTCAGGGTTGGCCCCCGTGCCGGCGGCGATCTTGCCGTCCATTGCGCGTCGAACCGCGGGCGGCCGCGAGATCGAGCGGGCGGCGGCAAAATCATGAGCATTTCCGACTCGAACGGCGGCGATGATGTGGAGGGCATTCGAACTCCGCCGAGGACGCGCATGCAGCGCCTGCGCTGGCCGCTCATGCTGCTCGTGCCGGTGGTACTGCTGGCGGGGGCCTATCTTTATTTTTCCGGCGGCCGCTATCAGAGCACCGACGATGCTTATACGCAGGCGGCAACCGTGTCCATCAGCGCGAACGTCGCGGGGCGCGTGCTCGAAATCTTCGTGCACGACAACCAGATCGTGAAAAGAGACGAACCGTTGTATCGGCTCGACGATGCGCCGTTTCGAATCGCGGTCAGCGATGCGGAGGCCAGGCTTGCCAGCGCGCGTCTGCAAATCGCATCGCTCAAATCGACTTATCGGCAGCGGCAGGTCGAGCTGCATTCGGCGCGGGACACGCTTGGCTTTGCGCAGACTCAATTCGACCGCAACTCCCGGCTGCTCACATCGGGAATCGCCTCTCAGGCGCAGCACGATCAGGCGCTGAATGCGCTCAATCTGGCTCATCAGCAGGTCGCCAATGCGGACCAGCAGATCGCGGTCGCGCTCGCCAATCTGGGGGGCGATCCGGATATTCCGCCCGAGCGGCACCCGCTGGTGCAGCAGGCACAGGCCGCCCTAGATCGTGCCAGGCTCGATTTGTCCTATACCCTCGTGAAGGCGCCGGCCGACGGAATCGTGACCAAGGTGGAGCAATTGCAGGTGGGCGACTACATCGCGGCATCGGCGCCGGTGTTCGCATTGGTATCGACCGTCGATGTGTGGGTCGAGGCAAACTTCAAGGAAGTGCAGCTCGCCCATATGCGTCCCGGGCAATCCGCCACCGTGGAAATCGATCGAATTCCGGACAGGCATTTTTCCGCCAAGGTGGTGAGCTTGAGCCCCGGCACAGGCTCCCAGTTTTCGATGCTTCCGGCCGAGAACGCCACGGGCAACTGGGTCAAGGTCGTGCAGAGAATACCCGTGCGCCTGCAGCTTGCCGGCGTCGATCCCGGTTTTCGCCTGCAGGCGGGCTTGAGCGCCAGCGTGAAGGTCGATACGCGCGGCGAGGATGGCGAGCGTTCCCGTGCCGAGGATGGCGAGCGCCCCGCCACTGAACACCCGTTGGCGGCAGAAGCCGTGCAATGAACGGCGCGGCCGTATTTGTAGCCGGACCGCGTCGAACTCTCATCACGGTCTCGGTGATGATGGCCTCGATCATGCAGGTGCTCGACAATACGATCGCCAATGTCGCCTTGCCGCGTATTCAAGGCTCGCTCTCCGCCACCCAGGATCAAATGGCGTGGGTGCTCACCTCCTACATCGTGGCAGCAGCCATCATGACGCCGCTGGCCGGTTGGCTGGCAGGGCAGTTCGGCAGGAAGCGGGTGGTCCTCATCTCGATTGCCGGCTTCACCACGGCCTCCATGCTGTGCGGACTTGCCCAATCGCTCTCGCAGATGGTGCTGGCGCGGTTGCTGCAGGGCGCCTGCGGTGCCGCGCTGGTCCCGATGTCCCAGGCGGTGATGCTCGATATCAATCCGCCGGAGAATCACGCAAGAGCGATGAGTCTCTGGGTGACGGGCGTGACCGTCGGTCCGATCATAGGACCGGCCCTCGGCGGTTGGCTCACCGATGATTACAACTGGCGCTGGGTTTTCTACATCAACGTGCCATTCGGCATTCTCGCGTTTCTCGGAGTGTTGAGCACGATGCCGGAGAGCACACTCAAGCGCTCACCCTTCGATTTCGTCGGATTTGCCACCTTGAGCCTCGCGGTGGGCGCTCTGCAAATCACTCTCGATCGCGGCCAACTCATGGACTGGTTCAACTCTCCGGAGATATGCATCGAGGCAGCGCTGTCCGCGACCGCCCTGTATCTGTTCGTCGTCCACATGGTGACGTCGCGAAAAGCACCCTTTTTGGATCCTGGGCTGTTCAAGGATCGAAATTTTCTGGCCGGCTGCGCATTCATGTCCACGGTGGGCCTCGTATTGTTCGCGACGCTCGCGCTGCTGCCCCCGCTTCTGCAAAATCTGCTCAACTATCCCGTGATCACCACGGGGTTGGCCACTGCGCCGCGCGGTTTGGGCACGCTGCTTGCGATGCTCATCGTCGCGCGCCTGGCCAAGGTCGTCGAAGCGCGCTGGATCATCGGTTTCGGGTTCGCGATGACCGCCTTTTCGGCCTGGCAAATGACACGATTCGATCTGCAAATGGACATGGGGACCGTGATTTGGTCGGGCCTGGCGCAAGGGATGGGCACGGGACTGGTATACGTCCCTCTCGCAAGCGCGGCGTTCGCCACCTTGCAGCCGGCCTTGCGCAACGAGGGTGCTGCGTTCTTCAGCCTGTCCCGCAACCTTGGCAGCAGCATAGGCATCTCGATCGTCGAGACCATGCTGACGCGAAACACTCAAATAGCGCATGCTTCGTTGGCGGAGCATGTGTCGCCTTTCAGTTCGGTCGTCCGCGCGCAAATGCCCGCCGGCATGCCCGGCGTGCGGGAACTCGCTGCCCTGAATGCACAGGTCACTCAACAGGCCTCCATGATCGCTTATCTCGACAATTTCAAAATGATGCTCTGGCTGTGCCTGCTGGCCATCCCGTTGGTCATGGTCTTGCGCAAGGGCGAATCGCGCAAGCCCGAACCGATTGCACTGGAGTGAACGTGCGATGCAACGCTCGATCGCACTGAGGTTTTCACACGGTATGAGCGCCGCAGCCTTGGGCGCGTTCGCGGCGCTGCAGGCTTGCAGCGTGGGCCCGAACTTCGCGCGGCCGGAGCCGCCCGCGGCGGCCCGCTATACGTCCGATCCCTTGACGATTGAACAGCCCTCGAGCGCAGGCGGCCCCCAACATATCGTGCTCGGCGGAGAGATCGAAGGTGATTGGTGGTCGTTATTTGGTTCGGACGAGATCGATGCAATCGTCAAGCAGGCGCTGCAGCACAATCGCACGCTCAAGTCCGCCGCGCAGACCCTGGCGCAGGCACAGGAACTCGCGCTGGCGCAGGCTGGCCTGCGCTATCCCCAAGTCGGCCTTACCGCGGGTGTCGGCCGCCAGAAATACGGCGCGGAGTTTCTGGGTGGCTTCAGCGTGCCGCCCTTCACCTACTTTGCGGTCGGACCCTCCGTCAGCTACACGCTCGACTATACGGGCGGGGTGGCCCGCTCGGTGGAGCAGCAGCAGGCGCAGGCCGAAGTCGCTCATCAGCAGCTCGAAGCGGCATACCTTTCGGTCAGCGGCCAGGCGGTACTGCAGACCCTTGCGATCGCCTCGACGGGGGCGCAGATTGCCACCGTCGAGACCATCCTCGAGCAGGATCGCGACAATCTCAAGCTCGTGCGCACGGCGTTCGAGAATGGATTGGTTGCGCGCATCGACGTCGTGAGCGCCGAGAGCCAGATTGCCAGCGATTCGGCCTTGCTGCCGCCGCTTCGCCAGCAATTGAGCACCGCCCACCACGCGCTGTCGCTGATACTCGGACGCACGCCCGACGTCGAGTTGCCCGCGGATTTGCAGCTTGCGCAAATTACGCTGCCCGCGGAAGTGCCGGTGAGCTTGCCGTCCGAACTGGCACATCGTCGTCCGGACATTCTCGCGGCGGAAGCGACTTTGCATGCGGCGACCAGCGCCTTGGGGGTTGCCGAGTCGAATCTGTATCCCAAGATTCAACTCACGGCCAGCGTCAGCCAGCAGGCGGCGACGCCGGGGGGCTTGTTGGACCACTCGGGCACCGCGTGGAGCCTTCTGTCGGGTTTGACGATGCC
>Ga0302326_10002535_pt1 | contig 44283 bp, 40 predicted proteins | sample Palsa_T0_3_FD_202264 | JGI IMG/M metagenome (GOLD analysis project Ga0302326, IMG submission 202264) | Peat permafrost microbial communities from Stordalen Mire near Abisko, Sweden - Palsa_T0_3 | ecosystem: Environmental > Terrestrial > Soil > Palsa > Peat permafrost | place: Sweden: Abisko...
ATACTTTTTTTGTTCGTTGGGGGGCCGGCGCCTGTGGCCGGTTGCCCGGGTGGGGGTTGTGGGGGCCGGCCCCCCCCCCCCCACAGCGGCGTTCCATTCGGAACGCCGCTCCCCAAACCGCGCCGCTCCCCATCAGACAAAGGCGTGTCCTCGCGATTGCTGGGGGGCTATCGTCGTGTTACCTCCGCGGAAACTAAGAATGGACTTCGTCCTCGCCCGGAACCTCCCCGGGCATGTCGGCATCATCATGGATGGCAACGGCCGCTGGGCGCAGGCGCGTGGCCAGGGGCGTGCCCTCGGCCACCGCGAGGGGGCGTCGGCCGTGCGCAAGACGGTTCGAGCCGCGCGTCGGCTGGGCCTTCGTGCCCTCACGCTCTACGCCTTCAGCGAACAAAACTGGGCGCGTCCAGAGGAGGAAGTGGACGCCCTCATGCTGCTGCTGCGAGACTTCCTTCTCAGCGAGCGCGACGAAATCCTCGATAACGGCATCCGCCTCAACGCCATCGGCAACCTCGGGCGGCTGCCTGCCCTCGTTCGCGCCATCCTGGATCCGCTCCGCACCGAGAGCTCGAGCAACGACGACATGGTCCTCACCCTGGCCCTGTCGTACGGAGGCCGCGAGGAGATCGCGAGCGCCGCGCGCGAGCTCGCGAAGGCCGTCGCCGCAGGCCGCATCCGCCCCGACGACGTCACGACCGACGCGCTTCGCGAGCACATGCCCAGTCTATCGGTCGGCGACCCCGATCTCGTGATCCGGACGGGCGGCGAGCGGCGCATCTCCAACTTCTTGCTCTACGGGCTCGCATACGCGGAGCTCTACTTTGCCGACGTGCTGTGGCCAGACTTTGCGGAGCGTGACCTTTTCGCAGCCATCGCGAGCTATCAAGCGCGCGACCGCCGCTTCGGTCTGGTGGCGGCGGCGTCGGCGAGCGAAGGCGCGGCGCAGGCGCTCCCGTCGTCGCCGTCCTCGCCGATCGGCGCGGCGCTCGCGGCCGCCTCGGGACCCATCACGCGCATAGCGATCTGATGGCCTCGGCGGCGTCGAACCTCACCCTCCGCCTCGCGACGGCGGCCGTGATGGTGCCTGTCATCCTGGCCTTGCTCTTTCTCGCGCCGCCGTGGGCGTTCTTCGTCCTGGTCCTGCCTGTCTCGCTCGTGGGCGTGCGCGAGCTGTTCGTCATGACGCATCCCGACGATGGCGTTGCGCGCGGCATCGGGATCGTCATCTCCGCCGTCGCGGGGGTCGCCGTGTACTTCGGTGGGGACGACCCGCGCACCCTCGTGACGGTCCTGGCGGTCGTGCCATTGACGGGGCCGCTCGTGGCTCTGGCGCGCATCGGCAACATCGACACCGCGGCTTTGCGATCGTGTGCGCTTGGCTTCGGCCCGCTCTTCATCGTCATTCCGCTGACGCTGCTCGCGCTCATGCGGAGGATGCTCGGCCCCACAGGCGCGGGCGCCGTGCTCTTGACGCTGGGCGTCGCCTGGTTTGCCGACACGACCGCCTACTTCGCCGGCCGCTACCTCGGCCGCCACAAGCTCTACGAGGTCGTATCGCCCAAAAAGACGGTGGAAGGCGCGATAGGAGGCCTCCTCGGCAGCGTGGCCTGGGGCGTCATCGCCTCGCAATGGTTCTTGCGCGGCGCGCTACCGCTCTCGCACGCGCTTGCGCTCTCGCTCGTTGGCGGGGTGATGGGGCAAGCGGGGGATCTGTGCGAGTCTCTCATCAAGCGCTCGATGGGCGTCAAGGACTCGGGCGACGTCGTGCCGGGCCACGGCGGGGTGCTCGACCGTGTCGACGCCCTCATTTTTACGAGCGTCGTGGTATTCTTGTATGCGGAGTGGATCGGTTTCGCCTTGCCTCAACACGCCAGTTGAAGAGGCGTTGAACCGTCCCTATTGAAAATAGCATGAGCATGCCCACCCCTCCCCCGTCGAAGCTGCCCGGTTCAGCGGCGAAGGAATACGACTTCTACAAGGTCGTGCAGGACTACCTCGATCGCGCGGCGCGAGTCGCGCACGTCGAGCCGTACGTTCAGACGATCCTCAGCCAGCCGAAGAACGAGGTGATCGTAAACTTCTCGGTCCGGATGGACAACGGGGACATCCGTCTCTTCAAGGGTTACCGCGTCCAGCACAACAACCTGCTCGGGCCGTTCAAGGGCGGCATGCGCTACCACCCGCAGGTCGCCCTCGACGACGTGAAGGCGCTCGCGGCCATGATGACGTGGAAGTCCGCGCTGCTCAGGCTGCCCTTCGGCGGCGGTAAGGGCGGCATCAAGTTCGATCCGCACTCCGTGTCGAGGCAGGAGCTCCAGCGCATCACGCGCCGCTTCACGCACGCCCTCGGCGAGAACATCGGCCCCGAGTACGACATCCCCGCGCCCGACGTCGGCACGAACAGCCAGACGATGGCCTGGATGATGGACACGTATTCGAACATGGTGGGGTCCGCGAGCAAGCAGATGGTCAAGGGCGTCGTCACCGGCAAGCCCGTCGCCAGCGGCGGCACCCTCGGGCGGACGAAGGCCACGGGCCAGGGCATCGTCTTTTGCATCCTCGAGTGGGCGGCCGACAAGGGCTTCAACCTCGAGGGCTCCACGATGATCGTCCAGGGGTTCGGCAACGTCGGATCGAACACCGCCGTCATCCTCTCGAGGCTGGGGGTCTCCGCCGTCGCCGTCGGCGACCACACCGGGTACATGTACAACCCAGAGGGCTTCAACGCGCACAAGCTGCAGGACTACGTCGAGGCGAACGGCGGCATCGCCGGGTATCCGGGCGGCAAGCCGATCACGCGCGAAGAGTTCTTCGCGACGCGCGCCGACATCTTCCTCCCGTGCGCCCTCGAGAACCAGGTCGGCGCGGCCGAGGCGGCCTCGCTCAACGTCAAGCTCGTCGCCGAGGGGGCCAACGGCCCGACGCACCCATCGGGCGAGAAAATTCTGCTCGAGAAGGGGATCGACCTTTTGCCCGACGTGCTCGCGAACTCGGGCGGCGTCACCGTCAGCTACTACGAGTGGGTCCAGAACAAGCGCTCCGAGACGTGGTCGGAAGAAGACGTCGACGCGCGCCTCGAAGTCGCCATGAAGCGCGCGTACCACGACGTCGCCGACTTCGCCCGAGCCAAGCGCTGCGACATGCGGATTGCTGCATATGCGCTCGCGCTGCAGCGCATCGAGGCCGTGTACAAGGAGCGCGAGATCTTCCCCTGAGCGCGAGCTCGACCTGAGGGGTGCCGGCCGCAGGCGTTCGTGTCGGCGGCCGGGCATGCGCGGTGCATTTCGATGCGCCCATGATGAAGGCACTATTCTCAGGGATCAGCATTCTCGCATGCCTCGCGGCGTGCTCGACCACCTCCGAGACACAAGCGACGTCGCCCGGCAGCGACGCACGCACGCACACCGAGGATCGGCTCGCGAGCGCAAGCGACTCCCTTTCGGACTTTCGCACCACGATTCCGGACGAAGTCGCGAGTCGGCCGCTATGCGTGGTCGTCCTCCCGCAGGTCGTCACCGCCGGCCTCGTCGTGGGCGGCAGCGGTGGCCAGGGCTTCGCCGCCTGCAGGACCGAGCAGGGCTGGAGCCCGCCGGCCCCCATCTCGATCGGCGGCGGGAGCGTCGGGGCTCAGATCGGCGCCTCATCGGCCGCTGTCCTCATGCTCGCCATGGATGACACGGCGAGGCGGGCGCTGCTCAAGGGCAGCTTCCGTTTGGGTGCGGACGTGTCGGCCACGGCCGGTCAGGTAGGCAAGGGCACGGGCGTCAGCAACGACACCGGCGGGGGCGATATCGTGTCGTATTCGCACTCTCGAGGTCTGTTTGCCGGAGCCGTCATCAACGGAGCAGAGCTCAGCCAAGATCAGGACACGACCCGCGTGCTCTACGGGACGGCCGTACCGCTGCGGATGATCCTCGAGGGCCGCGCGCCGATGCCCGGCGACCCGGCTGCGGGGCGGTTCACCATGGCGCTCTACCGGACATTCATCGGCTCCGGCGAGACCGTCTCGGCCAAGTGACGAACCAAAGAAAGAGGCGCGCCCCGCCTCCGGGATGCGCCTCTTTTCACTACGGGTGAGATCCAGCGAGCTACGTGCTCACTGGCATCCGTTGTCGCCGCCGGCCGTCGTCGACGCCCCCAGAGACTGCGTCGTGCAGCGGCAGGTGCTCGAGCAATGGCCGATGCCCTTGGCCGTCTGGTTCGCGCCGTCGTCGCACTCTTCGTACGCCTCGACGATGCCGTTGCCGCACACCGTGTTGGCCGTGTTGGAGATGCTCGAGATGGCGCTGTTGATGGTGGCGCAGGCGTTGTTGTTCGTGCTCTTGCCGCTGTCGCAGATATTGCTCTCGTTGAAGTCTTCGCAGAACTGCGCGCCGAGGCCCGTCGTGCCAGCGCCACCGGGGCTGTACTGGGGCCCGCCCGATGTGTCGAACGTGAAGAAGCCGTTCGACGAGAGCAGCGGGTTGATGTTCGAGTCCGTCGCTTCCCAGTTGGCGAGGTAAAGCTCGCTCGCGCCCGTTCCGGTGCCGCTCGTAGAATTGTTGGGGATGTTCTGGAAGCCGATGAACGAGCTGAAGTAGAGCTTGCGGGCGAACTGGTACTCACCCGCCTGCCCGAGGAGCTGCACGGTAGCCGGCACGGGGTAGATCTGGTCGAGACGGGCTGCGTCCGTGCCCGGCGAGGCGGCGGTGATGGGCGAGCGCTGGTTCCAGGTCTTGGCGTTGTCGCCCGAGAACCCGATGCTGCACGGGTCCGCCTGCGTGATGCAACCGATGGCGTCGTCCACGTCTACCTCCTGGCAGGGCACCGCCGTGCCAGGGAGAATCGTCTGGGTCGAGTGAATTCGGCCGCTGCCGCCCCAGAAGTCGACCGTGACCGGGTTCGCCGCGGTGCTGAGCGCGGCGATGTTGTACTGCAAGAACGGCAGCGTGCCGTTGTTGCTGACCGAGCCGTCGCGCATCGTGATGTTGTAGATACGGCCGTCGGGGTTGCCGCCGTTGGCGAGGTTGGTGCGGACCTGGATGGCCGTGACGTTGGTCGAGTTCGACAGGCACTGCGAGGTGTCGTTCGTGCTGTCGATCGGCACGAGGCAGCCGCCCGCGAAGAGCGAGTCGCCGTTGGGGCACTCGCCCGAGTGCGTGACGCCGCTGGGCGCGCAGGTGAAGACCGTGGGAGGGGCGCCGAGCACGAACGCGCCCGTGCAGTTGTTCGTCGGGTACTGCTTGAGCGGGGTGGAGAGCGAGAGCAGCCAGTCGGACGCGTTGATCGGCAGGACGAGACCGAGGTTGTTGTCGATGTTGCAGATCTGCTCCCCGGCGATGCCCGTGTTCTTGACCGTGGCGCCGATGCAGGGGCGGCGGATCGGGTCGTTGTCCTGGTACGAGGTCGGCAGGACGTCCCACGAGCCCTTCGTGGGCTTGAGCTGAGAAGTGTCGGGGGCTGCACCCCAGACCCCGGGCGGGGGCATGCGGTGGGTCGGGTCGGTGCTGTCCGGCACGCCGCCGGGGCCGAGGAACTGCGAGTGAACGCCGCCGTAGCAGTAGCTGCTGTTCGAGACGTTGACGTTGTTGATGCTGACATCCCAGTTCATCGCGTTGCAGTAGGGAGTCGCGCCGAAGCCGTACGTCGAAATCGTGGAGGTCTCGCCGTACGCGCCCGAGATGGACGGCGTCAGGCCGATGATCGACGCGAAGGCGTCGGCCGTACCGGCCACGTCGTCGCGACGGAACGCGTGCCAGAGCGCGCCGCCGTGGGTCGTGTCGTTGCAGATGGCCGCGCCGCTGGCGAAGGAGCAACCCTGCTGGAAGAGCAGGCTCCAGTTGGCGACCAGGTTCTGTCGCGCCGTGCTGTTGCAATCGACCGCCGCGCTGCTGTTCGAGAAGTCATGGCCTCCGTAGATGAGCCCGAGGACCCACTTCCACGTCATCGGGTTGGCCGTTGTCGGGGCCTTCGAGAAGACCGCGGCGGCAGCCGGAAGCGCGTTGGACGAGTTCAACCCGTACGCGAGGCCGAGCCCGGTGTTGTCGCCCGAGGCGCCCGCGGCGCCGTTGCAGGAGGCCTGGCCGCCGGCGAGGGTCGAGGAGAGGACGTCGACCGCGTCGAGGCCGAGGACGATGCCCGCCGCCCCGGTCGCGTTGGCGCCGCTGTTGACGCATACGTTGGCCTCGCTCTTGATCATGCGAGACATCGGACCCGTATACTGCGTCGGGCTGGCGCTCGACATCACCGCGATGGCGTTGCCCGAGCCTCCACCGATGTACGAATTGAGCGGCGTGATCAGCGTCGGGTTGACCGAGTTCGCCCCCTTGATGGCCTGGGTGGTGAGATCGTACTCCGTATCCGAGCCCTGATAGGGCACGGGCAGCGCGGCGGAAGCACCGGCGGCGCCGGCGCCGGTTACCGCAAACGCTGCGACCATCATCGATTTTCTCATTGCGAAATCCTCCCGTATTGCCCGAATCGTTGGCCGCGAAGAGAGTCGCGGCGTGCTCCGCGCTCTTGAGCTGGTACAACGGCGAGGCTCGTAACATAGACAGTAACGACGGTTCAATAGACATCCACACCGTGTCTTTTCTCAACGAAACCGGCGCGTCCCTGGCACCTTCTTGCCACGAGTGGGACACGGATTCAGGCATATTCCATCGAAAGACGGCCGAGCGGCGCGGTCGATCGCCACGGACCACGACCCTTCGGCCACCGATTCGTCTTCGCTATACGAGACGTGCCGTTGAGGGCGCGATCGATGGTTTTGGCTGAGCGAAGAGGTACCGCGTCTCCGGGTTGTCGCGGCGCCAGATGACGCTGTCCATGAAGAAGTGGTGCACGTTCACGAAGGTGTAGAGCGCCGCGAAATAGGGCGTCGGCCCGAGCGCGGCTTGCGCGGCCGGAAGGCGCCGGGGGACGAGCAAATCGTCGAAGAGCGACGGTGCACCGTGAAAGAGCACCCAGCCGAGCGCCAGCGCGGATGCCGCGAGCGCGGTGATGCGCGTCGCGGCGGAAGGCTCGAACCAGGGTGGGCCTTCACGCTCGCGCGCCTCGCCGCGGCGCAGGAGCCACACGAAGTAGAGATATTGCACGGAGTGCAGCGCCGGAATCGCATAGACGACGAGCGGATCGATGCTGGAATAGATCGACCACGACCAGATGCTGCAGAGCAGGGCGGTCAGGGGCGTCGCGATCGGAAGTCGCCCCTCGCGCCGCCGCTTGCGCACCAAGATGATGACGAGGGCACACGCCGTCGCCAGGAACACGGCATGCGCTGCGCGATCGAGCCACGCCGGGTGCAAGACGGTCGTGAAGACGACGCCCTTCTCCTCGACTTCCGTGCCGGGATCCGGCGGGCTTGCCCACGCGTACGCCCAGCCCGCGAAGGCGTGCGCGAGCACCACGATGCGCTCGGTGCGGGTGAAGCGGACCCCGCGCCGCGCCGCGAGCACGGTCATCACGCCGAACCCCTGCTTCACGTAGTGCCAGCCGACGAGCAGAAACATCAGCTGGATGAGCAGGCCAAGCGACATGGCCGACTTCGTGGCGAGCGCGGTCGCGGCCCACGCCGCGAGCCCGACGGGAACGGCGATCCCCGCCAAGAGGTACCGGGCGCGCAGCCGCGGGCCAAAGGCGCCTCCGAACGCGCGCGCGGCGAAGTCCCTGTAGAAGAGACAATACGTGACGGCGAAGTGCGGGTCGTTGATGACGAACGCCGCGTGGAACATCACGAACCCCACGGCGAGCTCCGCTGCGTCGAGCCCGAGCAGCCTCCGCAGGCACCACGCCAGCGCGAAGAGCAGCGGTGTCGCACCGCCGACCAGGAAGAACTCGACGACCGACGAGGCGGGCGAAGCGCGCGGTGGATCGAGGACGTCCACCGCGGCCACGCGGTGTGCCGTGGCGCCCTGGGCGGCGGCGGGCGACGCGCTCATCTCAAACGACGCTCTCTCCCGAGCAAAGAGGACATCCACCCCGCGGCTCCGTCACTTGGTGGCAGCTCTTGCACTCTACCCGGATCGCGTGAAACCCCGGCTCTTCCGGGGCTGCCCCGGCGCGAGCCTTGCTGGCGCGCCGACCTTCATAAGCCACCCGGGCAGGCACGAAGGCCGTCACCCTCACTTGCTCGCTCGCGCAACTCGCACAGGCCTCGGGAAGGGGGAAGGCATTCTCGTTGTCGAGGGCCCGCCGTACCCCGTGGGCCGCGCCGCATTGGGGGCACACGCTCGACGTGAAGAGCTCTCTCTTGCAGCCGTCGCAGGCGATGCGATACGTGCCGCGCACGAGGTCTTCGCCCTTGTAGCCCCAGGAGGGCGCGCCGAATGGCTCGCCGGCGAGCAGCGGAAGCCATTGGACGACGAGGGCCTCGATCGTGAGCTTCTTGGTCTTGCAGTCCGGGCATCCCGCGTCTACGAGGGCGGCGAACGCGTCTTCCGAGAGGGGCACGCGGCCCACGATGCCAGATTCCCGCGCCTATCGGTTCACGAACGGCATGTTCCACTCGGGATAGCGAAGCCCCGCAGCGGAGTCCTTCGGGAAGGCGGCCGCCAGTCGCGCGAGATCAGCGGGCTCGAGCGTCACGTTCGCGGCCGCGCAGTTCTCCTCGAGGTACTTGCGCCGCTTCGTCCCCGGGATGGGAACGACGAAGTCCTTCTGCGCCATCACCCACGCGATGGCGAGCTGCGACGCCGTCAACCCGAGGTCTTTGGCGATCCCCTCGACCGTCGCCACGATCGCGAGGTTCTTCTCGAAATTGTCCCCCTGAAAGCGAGGTGAACCATGCCGGAAGTCGCCAGGCGCGAGGTCGGTCGTGTGCTTGATCGTCCCCGTGAGAAAGCCGCGCCCGAGGGGGCTGTAGGCGAGAAACCCGATGCCGAGCTCCTGGCACGTGGCGAGGACGTCGTCCTCGGGATCGCGCGTCCAGAGCGAGTACTCCGTCTGCACGGACGCGATCGGATGGATGGCGTGCGCACGGCGCAACGTCTTGGAGCTCGCCTCGGAGAGACCTACCGCGCGCACCTTGCCGGCCTTGACGAGATCGCCCAGCGCCGCCGCGCTCTCCTCGATCGGCGTGGCGGGGTCGACGCGATGGAGCTGGTAGAGATCGATGACGTCCACCCGCAGGCGCTTCAGGCTCGCTTCGCACGACTCTCGGATGTACCGCGCGGTCCCGTTGACGCCGCGCTTCTTCGGGTCCGTTGGGTCTCGCACGATCCCGCACTTGGTCGCGAGCACGACGCGATCGCGCTTGCCCTCGATGGCGCGCCCGACAAGCTCCTCGTTGATGTACGGACCGTACATGTCGGCCGTGTCGAGGAGGGTGACGCCGAGCTCGAGGGCCCGGTGAATGGTCGCGGTCGACTCTACGTCGTCCCGCTGTCCGTAGAACTCACTCATCCCCATGCAGCCCAGGCCGAGCGCGCTGACGGTGAGAGAGCCGAGCTTTCGAGTCTTCATGGGCGTGTGAGCCTCCGTCTCGCCTACCGCGGCAGCATGCGAGGGCGCGTCGCCCGGAGCAAGCGCCTGAGCAAAGGCCTTCCGGCGGCGAAGGGCCGCGTTTCGCACCTCCTGTGAATCGCCGACTAATCCACATCGGTGGCGACGGCGCACGTGCCAAGGACGGCGGGAGGGGAGTCGGCGTCCGGGAGGTGGGGTTGCAGGGAACAATCCGATCCGCTCGGGCATGCGGTCGAAACGCAAATGAAGTCATTCCACGACAGCAAGCATGTCGTGCCCGACGGGCACACGGATGGGTCATGATCGCAATCGATGTGGCAGACGCTCGGCCACGTCGTCATGTCAGCGATGGCGGCCGGAGAGTAACCGTAAAGCACCCCGCACTTCGAACCCGCCGGGCACTCGCAATCTCCTGGGGTCACGCAACTTTGGGCACAGTAGTTCCCTGGAGCTGGAGTCCCGCATTCCGCGACGCAGACTGCGCCGGCGCATAGGGCTCCTTTTGGGCAATCGGAGGACGTGATGCAAGGGAGGGCATGAGGGCCAGCGTCGAGGGCGCCTGCGTCAGGCGCAGTGCCGGGGGCGCTCGCGTCGCCGGTGTCCGGTCCGGCGTCTGAGCTGCCGGAGTCGATCGACCCGTCCGGTGTTGCGCAGCCGTCTCCACTGGCCGTCGGGGGGCAGTCCGTGTGGCTGGGCTCGGGGGGCTTCGACGTGCCCGCCGAGCAAGCGACCAGCACCGCTGCCCCGCACCGGAGAATGCCGCTGACGCTCCGACGGAACGCGCCGGTCTTCATGGCCCCGTCACCCCGGCCCCGACGCTACCGAAAGCTTCGGAGGAACGAAACGTCGCAGTGGGGGAGCACGGCGCCCCCCCCGCCCTCAACGGGGACTGCGCGTTCCGCGATTGCGACCCTAAACTCCTCCGAATGCAGCCAATCCTCCAGGACCTCGTGGACCTGCTCGCCCTCGAGCGCATCGACCGCGATCTGTTTCGCGGCAAGAGTCAGGACCTCGGCTGGGGGGCCATCTTTGGCGGGCAAGTCTTCGGGCAGGCGCTGTCGGCCGCGGCGCAGACCGTCGGGGCCGGGCGCTCCGTGCACTCCGCGCACGGGTACTTCATCCGGGCGGGCGAGCTGAAGGCGCCCATCATCTACCAGGTGGACCGGCTACGGGACGGCAAGAGCTTTTCCACGCGCCGCGCCGTTGGCCTGCAGGAGGGCGAGGCCATCTTCAGCCTGGCCGCGTCATTCCAGATCGACGAGGCGGGCTTCGAGCACCAGGACGCGATGCCCGATGTCCCGGCGCCCGAGTCGCTCCGCTCCGAATCGGAGCTAGTCCTCGCGTTCGCCGAGCACCTGCCCGAGGCCATACGCGAGCGCGCCGCGATGCCGAGGCCCGTCGAGATTCGCCCCGTCGAGGTCCGTAATCCGTTCGCTCCGACCGCGCAGCCACCGACGCGCCGTTACTGGTACCGCATGGTCGACCGCTTGCCCGACGACGCCGCTCTGCACCGGTACTTGCTCGCGTACGTGTCGGACTTCTCGTTCCTCAGCGCGTCGCTCGACCCGCACGGCGTCAGCTTCATGACGTGGGGAATGCAGATCGCGAGCATCGACCACGCCATCTGGTTTCACCGCCCCTTCCGCGTCGATGATTGGCTGCTCTACGACATCGAGAGCCCCAGCGCCGCCGGCGCGCGCGGCATCGTCCGGGGCCGCTTCTTCGATCGCGGCGGGCGCCTCGTGGCGAGCACGGTGCAAGAAGGGCTGATCCGCAAGCGATGAAGATGCATCAGGGCACCGTGGTCGTGGAGACGAAGGCCCGCGGCCTGTACGACGTGACGGACCGAGTCGTGGCCGTGGTCGCGTCGGCGCGGGTCGCGGTGGGGCTCTGTACCGTCTTCGTCCGACATACGAGCGCGTCGCTCGTCATCCAGGAGAACGCCGACGCCGCCGTTCTGCGCGACCTGGAGCGCTGGCTCGAAAAGCTCGCGCCCGAGGGAGGAGCCTATGAGCACGACGACGAGGGGCCGGACGACATGCCGGCCCACTTGCGCTCCGCGGTGACGGCCTCGAGCCTCTCGATCCCGATCACGGGCGGCTCCCTCGTCCTCGGCACCTGGCAGGCGATCTACGTCTGGGAGCACCGCCGGGCGCCCCATCGCCGCGAGCTCGTCGTCCACGTCGCCGGCAACTAAGCTAAGCAGCCTGTTGAAAAAAGCCGTTGAGGGCGAGAAAACCGCCGTCTTTGGCGTCCTGGCGGTTTTCTCCCTCGGTCGATCGCGCTCACGCGGTGAGCGCGGCCTGGACGAACGGCACGAGCACCGCGTTCACCTCGGAGGGCATCTCCAGGGCGCTCAGGTGGCCCGCGCCGTCGATCCAGACGAGGCGCGCGCCGGGGATCTTCTCGGCGATGCGCTGCGAGTGGATCGGCGGCGTCGCGCGGTCTTCGCGACCGCAGATGACGAGCGCCGGGACGTGCACGCCGCCGAGGTCGGGCAGGATGTTCGTCCGATGCACGACGACGGCGAGCGAGGCGCGCGCGAGGCCCTCGCGGTCGAAGCCGCTCGCCGCCCGGATCATGCGCTCGACCGTCTCGGGCTGCTCGGCGCGGGCCTTCGCGCTGAAGAAGAGTGGCACGATCTGCCAGTCGGCCAGCGCGTGAGGCATCCCGAAGCGGCGCCCGAAGGACACGAACGCGCGGTACTTGATCTTCTCGGCGCGTGGCGTTGGCTCGGCGCTCGTGTCGAGCAAGGCGAGGCCCTTCACGCGGTGCGGGTGGCGCAGCGCGAGACGCATGCCCACCATGCCGCCCCACGACAGTCCGACGACCACGACGCGGCCGATGCCGAGCTCCTCGAAGGCGTCGAGCAGCGCGTCGGCGTTGTCCTCGAGCGTGAAGTGCCGCGGCGGCACCTCGCTCTTGCCGTGGCCCGGGCCGTCGAACGAGACGACGCGGCCGAGCGCGGAGAGCGGCCCGATCTGGTGGCGCCACATTCCGCCGTCGCACATGAAGCTGTGCCAGAGCAGGATCGCATCGCCTCCGCGAGTGGACGGGCCGCGCTCTTCGTAAAACCACCGACCCAGACGCGTGCGGACGTAGGGCATTGGCCGCTCGCTTTAGCACGCGTCAGACGTAGTCTGCAGCTTCCGTCGCGTCGGTGCCGCGCGCTGCGCCTGCGGCGTCGAACGCGAAGGTGGCGGCGACGGAGACGGCCAGGTTCACGCCGAGCGCCCAGAGCGCCGCATAGCCGGGCACCGTCAGGCCGCCCACGTGCAGCGGATAGACGCTCTTGAATTGCATCGCGCGCACCATCCACGTGCCGGTGCCCATGCCCGCCGCCCATCCGGCAAGGACCCCCCACCGGTGGAGCCGGCGCGTGTAGAGCCCGACGACGACGGCCGGCAACGTCTGCAGGACCCAGACGCCGCCGAGGAGCTGCATGTCGATGGCGTACTTCTGCGGCACGTACAGGATGAACACGAGCGCACCGAACTTCACGACCAGCGACGCGACTTTGGCGGCCGTAGCCTCCTCTTTGTCGCTGCACCCCGGCCGCATGTATTCGCGGTAAACGTTGCGCGTGAACAGGTTGGCCGCCGCGATCGACATGATCGCCGCGGGCACCAGCGCTCCGATGGCGATCGACGCGAACGCGAAGCCGGCGAACCAGCCCGGAAACGTGTCGAGGAACAGCGCGGGGACGGCGAAGTTGGCGCCGTACTGCTTGAAGCCCGCCGCGTACGCAGGGTTTTTGTCGACGCCGGCGGCGAGGGCCATGTACCCGAGCAGCGCGATGAGCGCGAGCAGGAACGAGTACGCCGGCAGCATCGCCGTGTTGCGCCGGATCGCCGCGCGCCCGCTCGAGCTGAGGACGCCGGTCATCGAGTGCGGATAGAGAAACAGCGCGAACGCGGACCCGAGGGCCAGCGTGGGATACGACGAGTATTGTCCGAGATCGCCGGGCTTGGGGGCCGCGAGCAAGAGCTTCTGCGGGGCCACGGCGTCGAAGATCTTGCCGTACCCGCCGAGCTTCATCGGGACGACGGCGACGGCGGCGATGACCGTCACGTAGATGATGGCGTCCTTGACGACCGCGATGAGCGCCGGCGCGCGCAGGCCACTCTGGTAGGTGTAGACGGCCAGGATCAAGAACGCGATGAGCAGCGGCAGGTCGCCTTGGATGCCGAGCGCGCCGAGCACGACCTGGATGCCGACGAGCTGCAGGCCGATGTAGGGCATCGTCGCGAGGATGCCCGTGACGGCGACGGCGAGCGCGAGGCCCCCGCTGTCGAAGCGCCCGCGCACGAAGTCCGCGGCAGTGATGTAGCCGCGCTTGTGCGTCACGCTCCACATGCGCGGCATGACGACGAGCACCAGCGGGTACGCGATGACGGTGTAGGGCAGCGCGAAGAACCCGAGGGCGCCCGCGCCGAAGACCAGGGCCGGGACGGCCATGAACGTGTATGCGGTGTACAGGTCGCCGCCGAGCAAGAACCATGTGACGAGCGTGCCGAAGCGCCGCCCGCCGAGCCCCCACTCGTGGAGCTGGTCGAGGTCTCCTTGGCGCCACCGCGCTGCGACGAAGCCAATGGCGGTGACGAGCGCGAAGAGCGCGAGGAAGACCGCGAGGGCTGCCGTGTTGACGCCGCTCATTGTTCGGCGTCACGCGTGCCGAAGTACACGACGGTCGTCAAGACGACGCTGACCCCGATCCACCCGAACTGGTACCAGTAGAAGAACGGCACGCCCCCGATGCGCGGATCGAGCCGATTGTAGAAGGGAACCCAGAGCAACCCGACGAAGGGCGGAAGGAGAAGCAAGTACCAGGGCCAGACGCGGCGTCGGTGAGGGGCGCGGGGAGGAACCATCGAGCTTCCCGCGAGTCTACGGCAAGAGCGACGGCGCGAGGCCGGTGGTGACACGCTCCTGCGCCTGTACTAGCTTCGCGCCGCCTAGATGACCCAGTCACGTCCTCAGCCTCGCGCGCCGGTACACGGCCGAAGCCCCGGCGAGACGGAGGCGCGCATCGCACGCGGGGCGCGTGTCCGCGGGCGGATCACCGGGCACGGCGACCTGGTGATCGAGGGGCAGGTCGAGGGCGACATCAACGTCCGGGGAGACGTCACGATCGCCGAGGGGGCGACGGTGCACAGTCCGTCCGTCGGCGCGAACGCCGTGACCATCGCCGGCACCCTCGAAGGCAACGTCGCGGCGACGGGCGCCGTTCGCCTCGCCCCCGGCGCGCGCGTCCGGGGCGACCTGCAGGGTACGGCGGTGGCCATCGACGACGGCGCGCGCTTCGCGGGCCGGCTCGATTGCGAGTTCGACTTGCCGCCGGAGCTCGGCGGCACTTCGCAGGGCGAGACACGCGGACGCGCGCCCGCTCGGCGCTGAAACGGGGAACACCATGGCGAGCACGATCATCGGCGCAGGCATCACCATCGAGGGCGAGATCTCGACGGACGAAGACGTGGTGGTCGCTGGCACCGTTCGCGGCAAGCTGACGGCCAAGGAGGCCGTCACCATCGAGCACGGCGCCACCGTCGAGGCGGACGTGCAGGGCGGCTCGCTCGTCGTGGGCGGCTCGCTCACCGGCAACGTGACGGCGGTCGAGCGCGTCGATCTCCAGTCCGGCTCGCGCGTCATCGGCAACCTCAAAGCGGCGCGCGTGACGATCGCCGACGGGGCCCAGTTCAAGGGCAACGTCGACATGGACGTGTAACCGATGGCCTCGAACGTCACGATCATCGGCAAGACGACCCGCGTCCGCGGGCGGGTGCACGGCCCGGGCGATCTCGAGGTCCAGGGGTTCGTCGACGGCGAGATCGTGGTCACGGGCGATGTGACCGTCGCGCTGCATGGCATGGTGGGCGCCGGTATCCGAGGCCGCAGGGTCGTCGTGCGCGGCGCCGTGAAGGGCGATCTCGTGGGCGACGAAGCCGTCCTGCTCGAGGACGGCGCCCGCGTGGTCGGTGATGTGCACGCTCCGCGTGTCGCGATCGGCCCCGGCGCCCTCGTCCGCGGCTACGTCGAGACGGGCGAGGGAGGCGCGGCGCCCGCCCGGACCGCGCGCGTGCAGCCGGCGGTTCGCCCAGCCGTCGCGCCGGCCGCAGTCTCGCACACCCCGGAGCGGGCCCCTGCCGTCGTGGCCAGCAAGCCCGCCGCGGCGAAGGCCGTCGAACCCCCCGCGCGTGCCGCCCCTGCCGCCGCGAGCAACTCTGGCCCTCGTCGCCCGCCGCCGCTCGTCGTGCCGGTGCTCAAGGGCGCCAAGGGGCAGATCGCGAAGAAGAGGGAGCGCTGAGGGGTGGGCCAGGGGCCGCGCGCCCGACTGTTCGAGCTGCTCCGGACCCGGGCGTTCGAGCGCAAGCGGGTGATCCTCGCTTCGGGGCGGGAGAGCGACTTCTTCATCGACTGCAAGCAGGCCGTCCTCTCCGCCGAGGGGCACGCGCTCGTCGGTGAGGAGATGCTCGAGGCCGTCGGGCGCCTCGGGCCGTGCGTGGCGGTCGCGGGCGTCGAGCTCGGCGGCTGTCCCCTGGCTAGCGCCGTCGCGATGACGAGCTTCCACCGGGGCGCGCCGCTCGACGCGGTCTATGTGCGCAAGGACGCGAAGGACCACGGCTCGAAGAGGCTGCTCGAGGGCAACGGCGCGCTCGAGCCCGGCGCGCGCATCGCCCTGCTCGAGGACGTCGTCACCACGGGCGGCTCCACGCTGAAGGCCGCCGCCAAGCTCCGCGACGCAGGGTACGCCATCGCCGGCGTCGTCGCGCTCGTCGACCGCCTCGAGGGCGGCCGGGAAGCGATCGAGGCCGACGGCCTCGTATTCGTTGCGCTCTACACGCGTAGCGATTTCATCCCCCCGTAGCTATGATCGGGTCTGTCCTTTGGGGCTTCCGTTGGAGACTCGGCGCATCGACATCCTGAGCGACTCGACCGGTGAGACGGCGGAGAGGGTCGTCCGCGCCGCGTTGCTCCAGTTCCCCCACTCCGGCGGGTACGTTCGTCTCCACACGCGCGTGCGCACGCGCGAACTCGTCCGCCCCATTCTGGAGGCCGCAGCGCGCGACGGAGCGCTCGTCGTCTTCACCGTCGTCAGTCCGGAGCTCCGCGAGTACATCCACTCGTCGAGCTACGAGCTCAAGGTCGAGGCCCTGGATCTCATCGGTTCGCTCATCGGCAAGCTCGCCACGTTCCTCGACCGACAGCCCATCAACACCCCGAGCGGCATGCTCCCGCTCACCGAGGAGTACTTCCGGCGGATCGAGGCGGTCGAGTTCGCGGTCAAGAGCGACGACGGCAAGGAGCCGCGCAACTTCCGCAAAGCCGACATCGTCCTCTGCGGCGTCAGCCGGACGAGCAAGACCCCCCTTTCCACTCTTCTGGCGCAGCGGGGCCTCAAGGTCGCCAACCAGCCCATCGTCCTCGGCGTGCGCGTCCCGCCGGAGCTCGACGAGGCTCCGCCGGACCGCGTGGTCGGCCTCATCATCGAGCTTGACCAGCTCGTCGAGATCCGCAAAGCGCGTCTCAAGCAGCTCGGGATGCCGATGGACGCCAGCTACGGCCTGCGCGAACAGGTGAGGCAGGAGCTCGACTACGCCCGCCGGATCTTCGCCGACCATCCAAGCTGGCCCGTCATCGACGTCACGGGCCGCGCGATCGAGGAGACCGCCGTCATCATCCTGGAATCGCTCCGGGACGAGGCGACGAAGAACGCGCGCGCGGCGCTGGTGTGAGGCCCTCGGCGCGAAGGCGAGCCGATGCCGGTTCCGATGGCGGTGCGTGACCTCGCCATGGCCCTCGCCGTGCTGGCGGGAGCGGGGGGATGCTCGCGACCGTCAACACAGGCTTCCCCGACGACGGAGTCGGTCGCGACCGCGGTCGCTTCCCCGGCAATGTCGGGCGTCCTCGATGCCGCGCCGCCGCGCGTCGAACCGGAGGGTCCCGCGTGTGGCGACCCCGGCGATGTCGTTCTCTTCGCGGCGCCCGAGCGCCCGGTCGCCGGGCAGCTCCTTCGCGTCATCGCCGTCGCCGACCACCGGGTGGGCGCGACCCTGGTGATCCAGGGCGCAGCGGAACCGCTGTCGACACGCGAGCGGCACGGGGGTCCCCCGTACTTCTGGATCGCCGAAGTCGGCGCGGCGTCGCGGGGCAAATACGGCGTGACCCTCCGACGCGCGGACGCGTGTGGGGGCGCGACGCTGTCCGCCAAGGACGTTGCGGTCCACGACGGGCCGCTTGCGCCCGCCGTCGTCCCTCGGACGGCGATCTGGCGTACGCGGGCCGCTTGGTCCCCCGCGCTCGAGGACCTTTACTCGGCCTGGATCGAGTTCCTGTTCGAAGCGCCCCTCGACGCCGCGCCGAGCTGGAACGCGCTCCACGAAGTCTTGCGCGATCCGTCGCATAACTTCCTCTTCGACTTTCAGGGCGCCGCAGAGGACGAGCAGGGCGTCGTCGTGAGGCCCGACTGCGCGGACCTTCCGTACTTCCTTCGCGCGTACTTCGCGTTCAAGCTGGGGCTACCCTTCGGCTGGTCCCGGTGCACGCGCGGCGAGTACGGGCAGGCCCCCACCTGCTCCGACTTCGTCACGAGCAGCGATCCCTTTCCGGCGATCGATGGCGGCGCGGCCCTCGTGCCTGCCTGGGCCGACCCTCAGCGCGACGCGGGCGCCTGGGAGACTGCCGTCAAACGGGTGGGTGAGTTCTTCCGCACGACGCTCGCGGACGCGGTGCAGTCCGGCGCCGGGCGCACGCGCGCGGAAGACGAGACGAGCGACTACTACCCCATCACCCTGACCGCGGAGACACTCCGCCCCGGCACCATCTTCGCCGATCCGTACGGCCACGTGCTCGTCGTCGTGCAACGTCTGCCACAGACGCCTTCTTCGGGCGGCGTCTTGCTGGCCGTCGACGGACAGCCCGACGGCACCGTGGCCCGAAAGCGCTTCTGGCGCGGGAACTTTCTCTTTGCCATGGATCCTGTCCTCGGCAGCCCGGGGTTCAAGCGATTTCGACCCCTGGTGCGCGACGCGGCGACCGGAGGATTCCGGCGGCTGAACAACGCGGAGCTGACCGACTTCTCGGCCACGGACCAGTACGACCGCGGCGTCGAAGGCTTTTACGACAAGGTCGACGACTTGCTGTCCCCCACGCCGCTCGATCCGATGCAGGCGCTCCTCGAGACGGTTCAGGCGCTCGAAGAACAGGTCAAGACGCGCGTCACGTCCGTCGAGAATGGGCGGCGGTTCCTCGCGGGCGGTAAGGCGCCCGCGGACATGCCCGACGGCGGCAAGATCTTCGAGACGACGGGCGACTGGGAGGACTTCTCGACGCCGTCGCGGGACCTGCGTCTGCTCGTCGCGATCGACGTGGCGCGCGCGCTGCCGGAACGGGTGGTGCGCCGCCCGACCCGCTACGCGATGCCGGAGGGCACGACGATCGATCGGCTACGCGCGGACCTCGAGGCTCGCCTCGAGCAAGAGCTGCGCCTTCGCACGTTCCAGTACACGCGCACGGACGGATCGAGCTGGCAGCTCACGCTCCGCGACGTCGTCGATCGGGCCACCGCGCTCGAGGCGGCCTACAACCCCAACGACTGCGTCGAGGCCCGCTGGGGGGCGGCTGACGGCACCGACGAGGGGTCCACCTGCCACGCGCACGCGCCCGCGTCGCAGACAGCGAAGATGCTCGACTACCGGTCCTGGTTTCACGAACGCCGGCGCCCGCCCCGGTGAGCCCAGCCGCCGGCCGAGGCGTGCTACGACTCGCGTCCGCCGCCATGTATTTCCAGCAAGCCATCCTCACGCTCCAGGACTTCTGGGCGAAGCGCGGCTGCCTCATCGTGCAGCCTTACAACAGCGAGGTCGGGGCCGGTACGTACAACCCGGCCACGTTCTTGCGCGCGATTGGTCCCGAGCCGTGGAAGGTGGCTTACGTCGAGCCTTCGCGGCGCCCGACGGACGGCCGCTACGGCGAGAACCCGAATCGCACGCAGCAGTTTCACCAGTTCCAGGTGCTGCTCAAGCCGTCGCCGATCGATATCCAGGACTTGTACCTCGAGTCGCTCGTGGCCCTCGGCACCAAGCCGGAAGAGCACGACGTGCGCTTCGTCGAGGACGACTGGGAGTCGCCCACGCTCGGCGCGTGGGGGCTCGGCTGGCAGGTCTGGCTCGACGGGCTCGAAATCTCGCAGTTCACGTACTTCCAGCAAGTAGGCGGGATCGACTGCAAGCCCGTCAGCGGAGAGCTCACCTACGGGCTCGAGCGAATTTGCATGTACCTGCAGAACGTAGAGTCGTTCTGGGACATGCAGTGGGCCCCGGGCGTGTCGTACGCGGAGCTCGTGCGGCGCGGCGAACACGAATGGTCGACGTACAACTTCGAGCAGGCCGACGCCGCCGCGCACTTCGCGTTCTTCGATCAGTGCGAGAAAGAGTGCCGGCGGCTCCTGTCGCTCGGCGACGATCCTCTGCAGAAGCTGGTGCTCCCGGCGTACGATTTCGTGATCAAGGGCGCCCACGCGTTCAACGTGCTCGACGCGCGCGGCGCGATCGGCGTCACCGAGCGCCAGCGCTTCATCGGCCGCGTCCGCGGCATGGCCAAAGGTGTCGCCGAGGCATGGCTCGCGCAGCGGGTGGCTCTCGGGTTCCCGCTGGGGACGTCGGCGTAGGGCGGGCGCGGGGCGCGGGCGCGTGCGTGGGCGCGTGCGCGTGCGCGTGCGCGTGCGCGTGCGCGGGCGCGTGCGCGTGCGCGGGCGCGTGCGCGTGCGCGTGCGCGTGCGCGTGCGCGTGCGCGGACGCAGGCTCACGCAACGAGCGCGCGCATCGGGGAGCCGATAGAGCTCTCAACTGACGCGATAGAGCGCATCGGCGAGCCCACAGAGGCCTCGAGCGACTCGAGTCGGCCGTTCGTGGGCGACACAAAGCCGATCGCGGAGCGAGTCGAGCGCCCGATCGAGCCCGCGAAGGCCATTATCCCGTCCACGAAGGCCGTTATCCCGTCGACCAGGCCCGTCCGCCCGTCCACAACGGCGGTTATCCCGTCACGAGTGCCCGTTGTCCGAGGGACAACGGCGATCGTCCCGCGGCGGAAGCGCGTGATCGCGTCGCGAAGACGCGCCCTCGCGCACACGATGCCCTGGATCGCGCCGATAGTCGCCTTCGTCGACCCGAGGAACCGCTCTTCCGCGTCGAACGAGGGCCTTCGCGAGCCCCCAACGCGTCTTGTCGACGGGCTAATGGGCTTTGTGGACGGGCAAGTGGGCTTTGTGGACGGGCAAGTGGGCTTTGTGGACGGGCAAGTGGGGTTCATTGAGCCTCCAAAGGCCTTTCTTGAGCGAGTGGCAGGCCGGTTGGCGCCTTAAGCGCCCCCCATCCGCGCCCGCGCCCGCGTGTGCGCCCGCGCGTGCGTTCGCGCCCGCGCCCGCGCCCGCGCCCGCGTGTGCGCCCGCGTGTGCGCCCGCGCATGCGTTCGCGCCCGCGCCCGCGCCCGCGTGCGCGCCCGCGCCCGCGCATGCGTGTGCGCCCGCGCATGCGTCCGCGCCGGCCTCACTCCTTCGAGTGGGCGGCCCGTCCCCGGATGCGCTGGCGGTCCCCCGCGGGCGCCGGCCCCTCGACCTGCCAGAGCACATCTCCGCCGATCAGGCACACCTGGTCTTGCAGCTCGCGCAGGCAGACCTCTTCACGGTCGTCGAGCGCGCAGGTCGCCTCGACCGGGCCGATGTTCTCGGTGTGTCCCGTCGGGGCGTCCGGGTAGACCTGCACGGCGCAGCCGCGCTCGTGCGGCCCCTGGGTCACGCGCCTCGTGTGTGCAGCGTGCGCAATGGGGTGCACGGACGACGGCGCGTTGTCGCCCAGGCCCCATGCCACGTCGCCGCCGCGTTTGCAGACCTCATCGAGGAGTTGGCGCTGACAGGCGCCGCCCGCGGACGCGCACTCGACGGTGACCGTCCCGAGGTCATCGACCGGCTTGGGCGATTCGCCGGCCACCGCTTTCACAGGGCATCCCAGGTTGCGCGCCGGGTATCGGGCGTCGGGTGAGTTCGAGTTCGAGCATGCGGCGACGAAGACCGCTGCCGCGAACGCGCCTCGTCCGAGTGTCGTCACGCGTCCGAGCCTATCGCCGTGGAGCGGGTTCATTCGAGGCATTTCTCGAACGTGTCGGCGGTGGGCGCGCGCATCGCGCAATCGAACTCGGGCTGGCTCACTTCCGAGCTGCAGTTCTTGAAGGCGTCGTCGCCCCGCGCCTCGCGCTTCTCCTGGTCGTGGAACGACTTGATCTGAGATGGCGAGGCGTCGGGATAACGCTCGGTGACGACGAGCTGAGCGTATCTCTCGAGGAGTTGATCGCACTGGCTTGCGCTTGCCTTGGCCTTGCACCCCACCGAGACGAGCGGAGGCGCGAGCGAGAGAATCGCGAGGGCGAGCGCGCGCCGCACCGGGCGAGCGACTACCGAAGGCACGTCTCGAGCTCCTCCGGTGCCGACGCCGAGATGACGCAGGACATCATCTTGTCGCTCACCCGGCGACCTTCGCACGCCTTGATCTCTCCCTGGAGCTGCGCCCGCACTTGCTGCTCTCGAAGCGCGACCGCGGGCCCGTCCGTTTCGTTCAGCATTTTGAGCTGCAGTTCCACGCTCTTGTCGACGATGAGCCGGCAGTCGGACGCGGTCGCCCGGCGCCCGCATCCCGCGGCGAAGATCGCGACGGGGCCGGCCATGAGAAGCATACGAGGCAAGGGCGTCACGACGCGCCACGCGTAGCACGTTTTCGCGTGGTCGCCGGGCGAATGGTAGGCTGTGGCACGTGGCAGGAGCTCGACGCGCGCAACCGCCGCGCACGCGGAGGTCGAGCGCCGACGCTGCGTCTGGCCGGTCCACGCTGCCAGAAGACTTGTTGGGCAAGGCCATGGCGGCGCGCTCGCCTGCAGCGCGGGCGCGATGGGCACACAGAGGGCTGGCCACGTCCGGTCCGCTCGACAGGACGACTCAAGCGATGCTGCTAAGGCAGCTTTACCTGTCGCACTACGAAAGCGGTCTCTTCGATCGCGCCCACACAGTGGCGTTGCAAGCGCTCGAGCTCGGGGTCTTGCTCGACGTCTTCCGACAGGATGCGGCGCGCGCTGCGCTCGCCGAGGGAGCGATCGACGTGGCGGTCTCGCATCTGCGCGTCGCGGCCCGGCGCGGTCCGCCTTCGCGCCGGCCATTTCACTGGTGGACTCTGGGGAGCATCCTCTTTCTCGAGCACAGGTACGCCGAGGCCATCGCTGCGCTCGAGCGCGCGTTGCGCTGGGGGACGCACGACAAGCCGCTCTACCGGGCTCACCTCGCGCTCGTACGGCTCGCCGCCGGCGAAAAGGTGGACGACCTCCAGTCGACGATCGACGATCTGGCATCGGCGCCATGCGGGCAGGGCTACGGCCGCTTCGTGCTCGGCCACCTCGCCTACGCGGCAGGGGCGCGGGATGCCGCCCGCCGCCTCCTCGAGGCGTTCATTCGGCGCACGGAGTCGACCGTCCGCCCCGCGCTGACCCTCTCCCTCGGTCGCGAACTCGCCATGTCCCGCGCAACCCTCGCCAAGATGGCCGCGAACTAGAACGCGTCCCCGAGAAAGAACCGCGTGCCGCTATGGCGCGCGTTCGGCGCAGGAGATCGGCGTTGCGACGACGGCGAAGCCGCCGCCGCCCGCCGACTCGAGGAACGCGACGAGGCCGCGCTGGGCCGCGGTGACGCTCGCTTGGCCTTGCCCCGCGTTGATCCCACGGTTGGAGATGACGAGCGGCGGGCCGAGCGGCTGTCCTTCCCGCGAGAGGGTAAGCGCCCGGACGTCGTGACGCGCCGCGGGACCCTCCGTCCAGACGAGCAGGAAGCGCCCGCCTGGGACCGCGGCGACTCCAGGCGACATGGCCTGCTCGCCTTGACCGCCCGCGGGCGGCATGAACGTGCCGGGCGCGCCGGGCCCTTCTCCCGCCTTGAACCGCACCCAGCGCAGACGCCACGGGTCGGTCGCTGTCGCGCGGTCCGCCCAAGCCGCAAGTACGATCCCGTCGCTGATGGCCACCGCTGGTTGTCCGACCCCGCCCCCGAGGCCCTCGATGCGGGAGAGACCCCCGCGCGGCGCGAGCTCCGACCGGCCCGTGGCCGTCCCCAGCCACACCGCGCCCGCCCGGCGCAAGCCGATCGCCGTCGTCGTGGTGTCGCCCACGGACTCGACGGCGCCGCGGAGCGCCTCGACGTTGCCGTCGCCTTCGATCGGCCAAAGCTTCCCCGCGGCCGGGCCGCCGGGATGCGCCCACCACAGGCTGCCCCCACTGGCTCCGAGCTCCAACGGCGACGGGAGCGGCACCGTTCGGCGCCCTTGCAAGGCGTCGTCGATGGTGTCCGCGTCGATCGCCGGCGCAAGGGGACCGCGCCCGGACGGGCTCGCGATCGACAGCAGGGGGGTGACACGTCGGATCACGCTGCCCGACGGCGCGTCGACCGAGCCCGTGACGACGAGAGACGTCGGGTCGACGCGCACCGCCGAGCCGCGGTGGTCATCGGCCGCGAAGCCGAGCGCCACGTCGCTTCCGAGCGGACGCACCTCGATTCCAGCCGTCACCGTCGCGCTGGCCGCGAGGACCTGCGGCTGCCCCGCGACGACGCACGGCCCGAGCTCGGCGGGGGGCGCCATTGGCTTTTCGGCGGCTGGGACGTGTGCCCTCGCCGACGTTGCCGCCGCAGCGCTCGCCGTTTCCGTCGAGTGGGCATCGTTGTCCTCGGGCTTACGCACGGCGAGGGCAAGGAACGCCGCGACGCCGATCCCGAGCACGAGCCCAATCCCCGCCACGAGGGGGATGAACCATGGCGGCCGCTTCTCGGGCGAGTTGGTCATCGTCCGCAAGTCGCGCAGACCTTCGCGGATGCTGTCGCGCGCGGCCCGCAGCGACGAGCGCGGCAGCGACGTCACCTCGACATCGGGCGCAATCGGATCCTGGGACGAGTCGACAGGCTCCGAACCCGTCGCTGACGCAGCAATCGGCGAAGGCCAGGCAATGGCCGTGGGCAAGGAACTCGGCGTGTCCCGCGCCGGAGGCACGAAAGCGAACGGCTCCGTAGGGGGTGCCAGCGGCCTCACCGAGCCTTCGCGCTGTTTGAGGTCCGGGGGCGGGTGAATGGAGGCCGGCAGCGCGCTGAGATCCGGCGGGGGCGTGGACGTGGGAAGCTCCGGCATTCCGAGAAGGGCGCGGTGGGGGGCCGCCGGCGGGCGCACCGTGTCGGGCGCGTTCGTAGGACGCTCGGTATCCGGCGCGAGCCGTCCGGCGGGCCGCGGCCAACTCGCGTCGGGGGCCGTCGCCGGGGATTCTCCGGAGGCGTCGGGATCGTCGAGCAGCATGGAGCCGCTGAGCTCCTCGAACGAGGGGCCGGTGGACGGCGGCAGCCTCGCCGCTTGGGCCGCCTTCTCGTCGATCGTCCCGTCGTCCGCCAAGAGGAGCGAGCTGCTGATCTCCTCGATCGACGCGAGCTTTGCACGGAGCGGCGGCACGCTGCCCTGAACCGGGGCGATCGGCTTTATCCCCGGGAATGCATCGCGCCCCAGGGCCTTCGACGGAGGGATGCTCGACCGCCCGGGCGACGCGGGAGGGATGCTCGACCGCCCGAGCGACGCGGGAGGCATGCTCGACCGCCGGGGCGGCACGGACGAGGTCCCCGTGGCCGGCCGCGGTGGCCCCGAACGATGCTCGACCTTGGTGTCCTTGTCGTGGGCCACAGGGTTCGGGGGCATGATACCCCTTGCGCGGCAAGACGCGCCCCAGAACCGCGCGTGGCCCGCCCGAGGAGTGCGCCGGGGCGAGGGACCTGCCTACACCCGAAAGGGACAAACCCGATACGCGGGCTCGCGCGATCTACGGGCGTTCGGCGCAGGCGACAGCGGCCGTGGCCACGTGGGCGGCGCCGGCCCCCCGAAGGACGTGCGCACATGCCTCGAGGGTAGCTCCCGTCGTGCGCACATCGTCGACGAGCAGGATCCGTCGGCCTCGCACGACGGCGGGATTGCGGACGAAGAAGGCGCCGGTCATGTTCTCGAGGCGCGCGCTTCGATCGAGAGCGACCTGATGAGGCGTGTCGCGTGCCCGCCCGAGCGCCAGCGGCCAGAACCGCGCCCCCAGCCGTTTGGCGACGTGATCCGCTACGAGGGACGCCTGATTGAACCCGCGGGTCGCAAGCCGCGCCGGATGGAGAGGGACGGGAACGACGACCGCATCTTGGCTTGGCGACGCCCTGGGCTGGCGCCCGCTCCGACCGAACACGAGCGCGTGAGGCTCGAGACTACGCGCGAGCAAGTGCCCGAGGGGCCGGCCCAAGTCGGGCCGCTTCTCGTACTTCATGCGCGTGATGGCGCGGGCGATTGCGCCTCCGTAAACGAACGCGGCCCCGGAGGTGGCCCACGCGCTCCGCTCGACGGTGGCAGCGCAGGTCCGACAGAAGGCCGCCAGGAGTGCGACCGGCGCATCGCACGCGGAGCACCGCGAAGGGGCCAGGGCCGTAGCGACGATCTCGAGGGCCATGGCGGACAGCGATCCGTTCATGCTCGCCTCGTCGACCGCAGTCGGTGCCGTGTTGCCTACGTGGCTCCGACCGTGCACCCATGGTATTCGGAGAGCAGGGATGTCTCGCGCGTCAGAGAACGACGTCGCTTCCGCCGCGCTCCCGGTCTCGGCGGACGACGCGCTCGCCGATCGGATGCGCCGAGCGTTCGAGGAGGCCCTCCTCGAGCCGATCTCGATCATCTCGAGCATGGCCACCCTCCTTCCGGAGGGCTCGCAAGCGGATGGCCCGCGACAAGCGATCGGCTCTGCGGCGATGCAAGCGGACACTGCCCTGCGCGACCTGCTCGAGTACCTCGAGTATCAGGTGAGCGGGGTGCCCGTGGTGCGCCGGCGGGTCGACCTGCGTCTCCTCTGCGAGCGCGTCCTCGATTCGATCCAGGCCAAGTATGCCGACAGCCCGATCGCTTTCACGTGCGCCGGCGCGATCGAGGGCGACTGGGATCCGGATCGCCTGGCGTCGCTGCTGTCTCGCCTCGTGGTCGACGCCATGGAGCGGGGTCCGACGCGTCGGGTGCTGCGAGTCCTGCTGCGCGCCGTCGGCCATCGCGCGGTGCTCGACGTATGCACGGCGCCGTCGAAGGTGTCCGAGCCCCTCCCGCGCGTCTTCGAACCGTTCGTCCGTTCCGCGGGCGAGCACTCTGCGCCGACGCTCGGTCTCAGCCTGTATCTTGCGCAGCAGATCGCGCGTGCGCACGGGGGATCGCTCGAGGCGCTGCAGGATGCCATTGCGGGCACCACCTTGCGCGTCACCCTGCCGCGCTTTTGACGCTCCATTCCTCGGCGGTGACGGCGAAGAGCGCGTGATCCTCCCACCGGCCGGCGATGCACAAGTACCGCTCGGCCACTCCCTCGCGCCGGTAGCCGGCCTTCTCGAGCACGCGCTGGCTCGCGACGTTGCGCGGCATCACGGCGGCCTGCAAGCGGTGCAGTCCCGTCGAGCCGAAGGCGAACGTCGTCGCGGCCGTGACCGCCTCGGTCATCAGTCCGCGGCCCTGCCGTTCGACGTCCATCCAGTAGCCGAGGTAGGCGTTCTGGAAGGCGCCGCGCAGCACGCCACCGAGGGCGACGCGGCCGATGAGCAACCCCTCGTCTTCGCGCGGCGCGATGAACAGCACGTACGCCACCCCTTGCTTCCACTCCCGGCGGTTGCGAAGCACGGTCCGCGACACCGAGGTGAGCGACGCTGGGTCTTCCGAGCCCACGGGCGCGACGCTCCATGGCTTGAGGTGCGCGTCGTTGCGGCGAAGGGCATGGCGGAGGGCCGGGACGTCGGTCGTACGCGGCGGCCGCAGGACGAGCCGTTCGGTCACGACGCGGATCGACAGGGAAGGTGCGGCAGTCGGTCCCCACGGGGGGCGGGCGGCGGCACTCATTTGCTCACGCCAAGGCTGCCATGAAAATCACAAGAGCTGGACGGGATCGACGTCGATGGACGCGCGCACGCCGCGCGCCAGGGATCCGCGAGCGGCGTCCACGGCAGCGAGCGCCTCGCGCAGAGGCGGGCGATCGGCGGCCCTCAGCATCACGCGAAAACGCCATCGGTTGCGGATGCGGGCGATGGGAGCCGGCGCGGGCCCTTGCACCAGCACCCGGCCGCTCCGGCCCGCCTCGCACGCCAGCGCGACTTCGGCCATCTGCGCGCACGCGCGGCGCGCGGCCGGCTCTTCCGGCGCGTCGACGCGGATGAGGGCACTGCGCGCATGCGGCGGATATCCGAGCTCGCGACGGTCGCGCAGCTCGCGCTCGAGGAAACCGTCGACGTCGTGCCGCGCGGCGAGCGCGACCGCCGGGTGCTCCGGATCCCACGTCTGCACGATCACCCGTCCCGGTACGTCCCCTCGACCTGCGCGCCCTGCGACCTGCACGAGGAGCTGAAACGTCCGTTCGCTCGCACGAAAGTCGGGCATGCTGAGCGCGGCGTCGGCGTTGATGACGCCGACGAGCGTCACGTTGGGCAGGTCGTGGCCCTTGGTCACCATCTGCGTGCCCACCAGGATATCCACCTCTCGCGCGCGCACGCGGGCGAGCACGGCGTCGACCGTTCGGCCGCTCGCCACGTCGCGGTCGAGGCGCGCCACACGCGCTTCCGGGAACGCAGCCGACAGCGTCTCCTCGAGCTTCTCGGTACCGATGCCCTCGAGGGAGAGCGCCTCCGCGTTGCACTTCGAGCAGCGCGCGCCGAGCGCCGTCTCGAAGTCGCAGTAGTGGCAGCGGACGACGGCGCCCGCGCGCTTGTGGAAGGTGAGCGCCACGGAGCAGTGAGGGCAGGCTGCGATCTGCCCGCAGGCCTCGCAGCGGACGCTGGGCGCGAAGCCTCGCCGGTTGAGAAAGAGGATCGCCTGCTCGCGCGCGCGCAGCGTGTCTTCGATGGCCCGGTGAAGCGGGAGGCTGATGCGGCGATCGCCGGTCGGCCCCGCCCCCATGCGCCGCAGGTCGACGATCTCCACGCGAGGCATCGGCTGCGACCGGGCTCGATCCGGCAGCCGCAGCTTGACGGCGCGGCCCGTGCGCGCGAGCTGCTCGCTCTCCAGCGACGGCGTCGCGCTGCCGAGCACACAGACACCGCCGGCCCGGTGTGTCCGCAAGATCGCCATGTCGCGCGCGTGGTAGCGAACGCCCTCCTCCTGCTTGAAGCTCGGGTCGTGCTCTTCGTCGACGACGACGAGGCCGAGCGCGCGCACGGGGGCAAAGAGCGCGCTGCGCGCCCCGATGGCCACGTCGACCTCCCCGTCGCGCAGGCGGCGCCACATCGCGTAGCGCTGGCGCGGGGTCAGCCCGGAGTGCAGGACCGCCACGTCGTCGCCGAAGCGCGCCCGAAAGCTGGCGACGAGCTGAGGGGTCAGCGCGATTTCCGGCACGAGCACGATCGAGCCGCGGCCGAGCTCGCGCGCCTGCGCGATGCATCGCAGATACACCTCGGTCTTGCCGCTGCCCGTCACCCCGTGCAAGAGGAACGTCGCGCCCCGCGCCTCGCGCAGCGCGCCGCCGATGGCGAGAACGGCAGCCGCTTGCGCCGGCGTCGCCTGGCGGGGCGCGTCCCGGACGGCCTCGTCGGCGAACGCGGGTGCTTCCGGCGCTGGGCGATCCTCCAGCGTGATCAGGCCCAGGTCCGCCAACCGCTGCACCGCCGCCCGCGCGTTGCCCCAGCGCGCCACAAGCCGGGCCACGGGTTCGGCGCCGAGCGCGCGCACGTGGGCGAGCACGGCGGACGTTTGACCCCGAAGGGCCCCTTCCGCGCTCGCGTCCACCGTCGCCGTCGCCGCTGCCCACTTCACGACGCGCGCACCCACGCCGCGCGCTTCGTCGAACAGCATCGGGTCGTTCACTTCGAGGGCCGTGGCGCGCTCGAGGGGAGGGAGCGCGAGCCGAACGACCTCGCCGATCGGGGCGAAGTAGTACGACGCGAGATCGCGCAGGAACGCGAGGAGGTCCTCGGGGACCGACGGCACTCCCTCGATCACGCGCGACACGGCTTTGACGCCGCGCGGCCCTTCGCCTTCGAAGACGGAGAGCGCGACGCCCATGAGCCGTCGTCCGCCGAAGGGGCACACGACGCGCGCTCCGGCCACGACGCGCGCGGCGAGGTCCCCGGGAACGCCGTACGTGAAGGCGCGCGCGATTGGCACCGGGAGCGCGACGTCGGTCAGGAGCATCCGCGCGCTGCTATGCCTTCATCGCAGGGCCGCCACGGCGATCGCCGTGACCAGGACGACGACGACCAGCACGGCGCCCAGCACGACCGATATCGCGCTCCTCTTGCGGACCTGTTTGGACGTCGGGGCCGTGGGCGGACCCGCGACCGAAGCCACGGGCGGCGGACGAGACGAGGCCACCTGCGGCGGCGGCGTCACCTCGTGGAAGACGACCGGCGCTCCCAGCTCGAGCGCGGCCGACGCCCGCTCGCGCGCGCGCCGGCGCGCGAGGATGTCTTCGCCGAACGTCGCCTTGAGCCATTCGCCGAGGCGCAGTGGGCTCGTCATCATCTTCGCGGAGATCGCGTAGTCGCCAAGGTCGCGCTGCATGGCGGCCGCGGACGGGTAGCGCGCCTCGCGGTCGCGGGCGAGGGCCTTCGCCACGATCTGCTGCAGCTTCTCCTCGGCGGGCAGGCCGCGGCGCTCGAGCGGCGGGATGTCGGCGCGTCGCGCCTGCTCGATCAGGCTGTCGCGCCCCTCGCCCGTGCGGTACATGCGCCGGCCGGCCGCGAGCTCCCAGAGCATGATCCCTGCCGCGAAGACGTCGGCGCGGGCGTCGATCGCCTCTCCGCGCGCGTGCTCGGGGCTCATGTAGCCGGCCTTGCCCTTGATGGCCTCGCCGAGCTCGTGCGCGGCGGATCCGCCCGCGAGATCGGCGATGGCGTCGTTGGCGCGCGCGATTCCGAAGTCGCACACCTTGACCTCGCCCTCGAAGGACACGAGAAGGTTCGAAGGCGACACATCGCGGTGCACGATGCCCAGGGTGCGGCCGGCATCGTCGGCGCGCCGGTGCGCGTAGTCGAGGCCCTTGAGGGCCTCACACAGGACGTGGACGCCGAGCTCGAAGGGCAGAGGCACCTTCGCCCGCGAACAGCGCCGCAAGAGATCGTTCAGGTCGAAGCCCTCGATGTACTCCATCGCGATGAACAGGCGGTCTCCCTCGCGCCCCAGATCGAACACCTGCACGACGTTCGCGTGATTGAGGCGCGCCGCGAGCTTGGCCTCGTGGACGAGCATGTCGCTGAAGACCGAATCCTTGGCGAGTTCGGGGCGGATCTGCTTGACGACGCAGCGGCGCGCGGGACCAAGCTCCGTCTTTTGGCGCGCGAGGTAGATCTCCGCCATCCCGCCCTTGCCGATGAAGTCGAAGAGCGCATACCGGCCGAACGCTCGCGGCAAGACGACGCTGGTTTCAGCCGACATGGGGCTATTGTTTTCCTCTCGCGGGGCGCCCACGGTCAAGTCGGCTGGGTTTGTGCGGCTGGGGCATAATGAACCTATGAAGTCGCGGCCCCCTCCTCGGAGCTCTCCGAGCCTGCCCCCGGGGACGGCTGGGGTCGCGCCTCCGCCCACATCGCGGCTCGTGCGCCTCGCTCGGCTGGGCGCACTCGGGCCGCGGGCACTGCCCATCGCGGCCGAAGCGTTGCGGCGCGCCGTAGGCACGCGCCGGACGGAAGAGGAGGAAACCGAAGCCAGGGCGCGCGTCATCCGAAGCGCCAAGAAGACCGCCGAGGCGATGCTCAAGACGCTCGGCGAGATGAAAGGGCTCCCGCTCAAGCTCGGCCAGATGGCCTCGTACATCGACGGTCTCGCGCCGCCCGGGTACGACGAGAAGTTTCAGCGGGTGCTCGCGCGCCTGCAACAAAAGGCTCCGCCGCTCTCGCCGGAGGCGGCGGTCAAAGTCGTCCGCGAAGACCTGGGAAGTCACCCGCGCGAGCTGTTCTCGGAGTGGGAGGACCATCCATTCGCCGCCGCGAGCATCGGCCAGGTGCACCGGGCCGTCACGCAAGGGGGCGAGCGGGTCGCGGTGAAGGTGCAATACCCCGGGATCGACCGGGCCATCGAGAACGACCTCAAGAGCCTCTCGATGCTCGAGACCCTCGTCGCCCCCATCGGCCGCCGCTATCGCAGCCAGCAGACACTCGAGGAGATCAAGGCGGTCTTCTTGCGCGAGATCGACTACGGGCTCGAAGCGGAAGCGGTGGACGCGTTCCGGAGGACGCACGAGGGCGACGACGACATCGTCATCCCGCGCGTCCTGCACTCTCTCTCCAGCAAGCGCGTGCTCACGCTCGAACTCATCGGCGGCGTGGATTACGCGACCTTCTGCGAGCGCGCTCCCCAGGACGACCGCGACGCCGCGGGCGAGACGCTCGCGCGCTTCATGTTCCGGCCACTCTGGAAGCACGGACTGCTCTACGCGGATCCGCACCCGGGCAACTACCGGTTTCTCGGCGGAGGCCGCGTCGCGTTCCTCGACTTTGGCTGCCACAAGCAGCTTGATCCGTTGCTCACCGAGGGGATGAAACGGTACCTCATCGCCCTACAACGCGGCGACATGGAGGCCTTCTACAAAGCCTGCGTCGAGGTGCTCGGCTACGACCCGGCCGATCATGAGAGCTTCGCGCTCTTCACCGAGTACACGAAGCTCATTTGCACGCCCCTCGTCGTCGACGGGCGTTACAAGATGACCAAGGAGTTCGCGCGCGAGAGCGTCGCCTTCCTGGTCCGGGGCGGTCGCAAGCTCGTGTTCAAGCAGGGCGACGCGCTTCCGACGCTACCGGCGCCGCTCCACACGCCGAGCGATCTGACATTCGTCAACCGTCTGCAGTGGGGCTTCGGCAGCGTGCTGGCGGGCCTCGGGGCGGAGGCCAACTGGAGGGAGATCGTCCAGCCCTGGCTCTACGGACCCACGGTGGCCGTGCCGCAAGCGCGGCAGGTCGGGTGAAACGGCGGCTGCGGATGGCCCTTGTGGACCCGACCGACGTTCCCCTGCGGCCGCTATCCGGCCCTCCGCCGGGATTCGCGTGCGACGTTGCGCGCCGCTGCGGCGATGCGACGGCCGGCAACGCCATCGTGCACGCCGAGAACCTCGACGCCATGCGGCGCCTGGCGCGGGCCGGGTTCGGGGGACGGTTCCGGTGCGTCTACTTCGATCCGCCGTTCAACTCGGGCCGGCGCTTCGCCGAGTACGACGACGCGCTCGAGCCCGAGGCGTGGCGCGCGATGATGCACGAGCGAATCGTCGCCGCGCGCGACCTGCTCGCCGACGACGGATCGTTCGTCGTCGAGATCGACGATACCGAGCTGGGTTCGTTGCTCGTCGCCATGGACACGGTCTTCGGGCGCGAACAGCGCATCTCCACGATCACAGTCGTCCGGAGCGCCGCCACGGGGCACAAGGCGAACAACCGCGGGCCGGTCAACGTCGCCGACTATCTGCTCGTCTACGCCAAGAGCCGGGCGCGATGGCGGTGCAATCCGATCCTCCGCGAACGCGCGGGCTACGACGGCGCCTATGCCACCTGGCTGGCCGAACCCCGCGACCCCCCGGAGCGCTGGACGTTCGGCCCGTTGAAGAAGCACTTGCGCGCGAGGCTGGGCCGAGCCCCATCGAGCGACGAGGTCGCGCGCTTCGCGCTCGCGAACGCGGCCCACGTCGTGCGGTTTGCCCAGCCGCGCTACGAGGCGGTGAGCCGCGAGGCGCAGGCCCTCATCGACGCGTCCCGGCGCGCCCCGACCCGCGTTCTGTGCTTGCCGCGGCCTGGGCGAAAGCCTCTGATCCTGCGCGGCGGCAACCGGGTGCTCTTTCTCGCCGACAAAGTGGTCCAGCGCGACGGGCAGCCGGCCCTCGTCGAGCCGCTGACCAATGTATGGGACGACGTCGGCTTCCAGGGGATCGCGCGCGAGGGTGGGGCGCGCTTCATCCGCAGCAAGAAGCCCGAGCGCCTCATGGCGCGCATCCTGGCCATGGCGACGGACCCCGGCGACTGGGTGCTCGACGCCTTCCTGGGGAGCGGCACGACGGCGGCGGTCGCCTTGAAGATGTCGCGGCGGTGGATAGGGATCGAGCGCGGCGCGCACGTGGACACGCTGGCCATCCCGCGGCTCGAGGCCGTCGTCGAGGGGCGGGACGCGGCCGGAGTCTCGCGGGCGTTCGCGTGGAATGGGGGCGGCGGCTTCGATGTCTGGAAATGACCTGGCACGTGTGGCGCGCCTCGCGGGCGCGGCCCTGTTCACTTGTGTCGTGTCGTGCGACCGGCGAACGGTGTCGCAGCCGCCGCCGGTGCTCACGTCGCCTCCCCCGGAGCCCGCGGCGACCGCCGAGGCGGACGCGGGCTCACGGACGTCGGACGCCCCGTGGCCGGCGCTCGTGCGCGCGTCGGAGTGGGACGCGGCGTGGCGGGCGCTGGAGATCCTTCCGCCCGCCGAAAAGGAGCGGCCCGAAGTCCGCTATGTCCGCGCCAGAGTCGCGCTCGCGCGCAAGGACGCCGCGGCGGCCCTGCCGCTGTTCGCCGGGCTGGAGTCGACCTTGCCGCTGTTGACGAGCGACGTGCAGCGCCGGCGCGCCGAGGCCGAGATCGCGGTCGGGCCGTTCGCGGAGGGCGCCGAGTGGTTCGCTGGCCGGCCGGCGCCTGGGTCGCAGCTGGAGGCCGCGCGAGCCTTCGAGAAGGCGCGTGACTTCCGCCGGGCGCGCGCCGCGGCCGATCGAGTCGTCGCCAGCGACAAGCGGACGCGCGATGAAGAGGCTGAGGCCCGCGCGCTCCGGTCGCGCCTCCCGGAGCCCGCCGAGGCCTCGGTGGAGCTGTCGGACGAGCAGCGCGCGGACGCCCGTTGGCTGGCGACGCAGGGGGCGGACTTGCCCGCGGCATCCGAGGCGATCGCGCTCCTGACGAGGCTCGATCCGCACCATTCCCTCACGGCCGACGAGTTCATCCTTCGCTCGCGCGTGCTCTCGGACGGGGGTCGCCTCGAAGAGGCGCTCCGAGCCGTCGAGTTCTCGGCGCTGGCGCCTGGCGCCGACAAGATCCGCAACGTGGACCGCGAGCGAGCGAGAGGCATGGCGTTCTACCGCGCGAGGGGGCACTGGGTCGAGGCGTCGAAGTCGCTCGCGGAGTGCGCGAGCGTGGGTGGGCAACACGCCGCCGAAGACGCGTTCTACTCCGCCCGTGCGCTCTCACGGGCCGACCGCGACGAAGACGCCATCCGCGGGTACGAGGACGTTCAGCGCCGCTTCCCGAAGACGGCTTGGGCCACGCAGGCGGCCTTCCTCGACCCGTATCTCCGGATGCTCCACGGCGAGTGGCACGAGTGCGACCGTGGGTTCGCCGGGTACCTGAAGGAGCACCCGAGCGGTGACGACGCGCGCGACGCCCGGCGCGACGGCGCGCTCTGCCGGATGCTCGACGGCGGCGCGAAGGCGGCGCGGGCGGCGTTCGAGCAGCTCGTGGAGGACGAGCCCGATCCCATCCTCAGCGCGCGCATGGCCGACATGGCCGCGCTCGCGGCCCTTCGCGACGGCGATCGCACCCACGCCGTGGCCCGCTGGACCGACGTCGCACGCTCCCGGCCTCTTTCCTGGCCTGCGCTCGTCGCGCGCTCTCGGCTCGCCGCGATCGGCGCGCCCGTGCCGCCCGGAATCGATCTGGGCGACGCGAGCGCCGCGCCGGACCCAGGCCCGCTCACCTCCCTCATCCCGCCCCCTGCCGACATGCTCCACGCCCTCGGCCTGGAGGTCGACGCGGAGAGCGCGCTGCGCGAACGCGAGAGCACCGTGACGATGGGGGCCGGGCCGCGGGCGCCCGAGGTGCTCTGCAAGGCGTACGGGGAGCTGGGGCGAGCGCGCCGGCGGTTCCAGATTGCGCAGACGCTTCCGTCTTCGCTCTTCGCGGCGGCGCCGTCGCCCCGGACGCGCTGGGCCTGGGAGTGCGAATACCCCGCGCCGTACGATATGGAGGTGCGCTTGGCCGAGGCCGCCGAGCGCCTTCCGCAGGGAATCCTGTGGGCCGTGATGCGTCAGGAGAGCGGGTTCGACCCCGACGCGATCTCGCCCGCCGGCGCCGTAGGGCTGATGCAGCTGATGCCGGAGACCGCGCGCGGCATCGCCGAGGAGATGGAGCTCCCCACCGCCGACGCCCGCCTGACGAACCCCGGGTACTCGATCCGCGTCGCGGCGCGCCTGCTGCACAAGCTGCTCGAGCAATTTCACGGGGCGGTCCCGCTCGCGCTTGCGGCGTACAATGGGGGCGCCGAATCGGTGGAGAGGTGGAGCTCGCGATCACCCGGGCTGGAGCTCGACACCTTCGTCGAGCGCATCCCGTTCCGCGAGACACGCGACTACGTGGCGCGTGTCATGGGCAACCTCGCCCGCTACGCGTACCTCGTGAAGGGCGAAGACGGCGTACCGCGCGTGGACCTCGAGCTTCGTCGCTGAGGGCGCCGCTAGCGCCGGCGCGAAAAGACGGCCATGCGCGCGAGGAGCGCGAGCGGATCGCGCGGGGAGCGATCGCCGCGCAGCTCGCGGTACATGCTGTCGACATTGAGGGCGAGCCTCTCCCGGTCGCGCCAGTCCGCGAACGAGCCCAGGCCCGCCCGCGCGATGTCGACCGCCGCGTCCTCGATCGAGAGTCCGCCGTCGAAGCGACGCCGCACTTCGGCGAGGAGCCACTGCCAGTAGTCCCTCACCCGGCGCACGCCCGCCTTGTCGGTGATGGGCCCATGCCCCGGAACGACGGTGTCGACGTCGAGGGCAATCAGGCGATCGCAGGCGGCGACGCAGTTCGCGACGGGGCCGTCCCACACGATCGGGTGGCTGTCGATGAAGAGGATGTCGCCCGCGAACACGGTGCGGTCCGCCGGTACGTAGACGATCGCGTCGCCGCGCGTGTGCGCCGGCCCCACCTCGATGACGTGGACTTCCTTGTCACCGACGTGAATCGTGAGCTGGCCCTCGAACGTCGTCGTCGGAGGGCACAGCTCGATCCCGGCAAACTCGAACCCGCCGTAGTTGTCGACGACGAAGTGAGCCGCGTCTCGGAAGGCGAGCGCACGACGAAGTCCGATCGTTCCGAGCAGCCCCGTGAGCCGCTGCGCGGCCGAACCGAGCGTCACAGCGACCCGCGCGGCCACGACGAGGGCGTTCATCAGCGCGGGGGTGAGCTCGCGCATCTCCTCCGACGCGAGCTTGGACGCGACGATGTCGGCCCCCGCGAGGAGCTGGTTGCCCCAGCAGTGGTCTCCGTTGGCGTGGGTGTTCACGAGCGTGTCGATGTCGTCGGCGGCGGGCGTGCGCCGCCGCATCTCGTCGAGCATCCGCCGCGTGAGGTTCAGATCGTAGAGCGTATCGACGAGCAGCGACTCGCCCTGGCTCGTCACGAGGCCGGCGTTGGCCAAGCCCCACGAGGGGCTCGATTGCAGGTAGGCAAACGAGCCGTCGCCGATTTCCCGCAGCGTGGCGCCGTGGCCCAGGGCGATCGTGGAGTCCCCCGTCACGCACGAGAGCATAGGGGCCGAGGCGTGCCACGCAACGTCTAGGGCGCCACGATCCCCGCGAGCAGCGCGCGAGCGGCCCGGGGCGTAGCCACGCGGTACTGCGCGATCGTCGTTCTGTACCCGACCCCGATCGCGATCGCCTCCGGCGGCAGGGCCCGGAAGCACTCTTCGTCGGTCCAATCGTCTCCCATGGCCGCCACGGTGACCCGCTGCAGCTCGAGGGCCGTGCGGATCCGGCCCAGCACCGTCGCCTTGCTGACGCCGCGCGGACGCACTTCGATCACCTTGTCGCCGCGGAGCAGCTCGGCGCCCGTCCCGGTCGTCTCGCGCTCGAGTTGCCTCCACAGCGCCTCGGCTCGCGCCCGTCCGAGCTCGGGCTCGACCATGCGCCAGTGCCACGCCAGCGTGGCCGTCTTCTCTTCGATGAGGGCGCCCGGGGTGGCGCTGACGGCCTCGTCGAGGACGCGCCGCACGCTGGCCTTCCAGGTGACGTCGACGTCGGGCATCGCGGCCCAGGGGCGGCCCGGCGCCATGCGAGACCAGTAGCCGTGTTCGGCGTGCAGGCCGATCGGTAGATCGCCCAGCCATCGTTCGAGCGGCTCGCGGCGCCGTCCGCTGACGATGTGCACGAGGGCGCCAGGGCGGGCCGCGAGCGCCGAGAGCAGCTCGCGCAGCTCCCGGTCGGGTGTCGCGAGGTCGGGGGCACGCGCGAAGGGGACGAGGGTCCCGTCGTAGTCGAGCAGGAGCAGCAGCCGCTCGGCGCTCCGGAGCCGCGACGTCAATGCACTGAGCTCGTCCGCCGAAGACAAACTCGTGCGCGGCACCGCCCCCTCGGCGGGCATACCGCCGAGCGCGTCGAGGAAGCTGCGGGCCCAGTGGTGCACGTCGCGCGACACGATCCGATGGCGCAGGGCGCCCATGCGGAGGCGACGCTCTTCTTCGGGCATGGCGAGCGCCTCGCCGAACGCCTGCGCCATCGCGTCGATGTCGTAAGGATTGACCTGCAGAGCCTCGCCCATCTCGACCGCGGCCCCCGCGAACTCGCTCAGCACCAGGACGCCGTCTCCATCCGTCCGGCACGTCACGAACTCCTTGGCGACGAGGTTCATCCCGTCGCGCAGCGGCGTGACCAGCATGACGTCCGCCGCGCGATACAGCGCGACCACCTGCTTCTCGGAGAGGGGTCGATACACGTAGTGGATGGGCACCCAGTCGACCGTCGAGTAGGCGCCGTTGATCTGCCCCACGAGCTCGTTCACTTGCCGCCGATACGCCTGATAGCTCTGCACCTTGTCGCGTGAAGGGACGCAGACCTGCACGAGCCGCACGCGCCCGCGCCACTTCGGTTCGCGCTCGAGCAGGCGTCCGAAGGCGAGCAGTCGCCGCTGGATCCCCTTCGTGTAGTCGAGTCGATCGATACCGAGCAGGATCCGCTCGCCGCGGGCGTGATCGCGAGTCTCCGCGACTTCGCGCAAGACGTCCGGATCCTCGGCGAGGGCGCAGAACGTTTGGCTGTCTACGCCGATGGGGAAGACGCCGAGCCTGATCTCGCGCCCGTCGAGGTAGACTCGGTCGTCCTCGTTGGTGGCAATCCCCAGGATGCGCAGCGTCGAGGACGCGAAGTGGCTCCGGTACGTGTACGTGTGAAAGCCGATGAGGTCCGCGCCCAGCATGCCTTCGACCACCCGCTCCCGCCACGGCAGGATCCGCAGGATCTCGGACGCCGGGAAAGGGATGTGCAGGAAGAAGCCGATCGTCGCCGCCGGAATGCGGGCGCGCAGCATCGCGGGCACGAGCGTCAGCTGGTAGTCGTGCACCCAGATCAGATCGCCGGGCCGGTACGTGCGCGCGACCGCGTCGGCGAACTTCTCGTTCACCGCGCGGTAGACGTCCCACTCCTGCGAGTGCGGCGGGATGCGATCGAGGAGGTAGTGAAAGAGCGGCCAGAGGACGGAGTTCGAGAAGCCGTCGTAGTACTTCGTCACCTCGGCGCTCGTCAGGTGCACGGGCACGCAGTGGAGATCGGCAAGGTGGGCGTCGAGGCGCTCGCGTTGCGCGGCCGTCAGCCGTGACACGTCGCCGGGCCAACCCACCCAGGGGCCACCCGATTCTTCGTGCGGCCGCCGCAGTCCTGTGGCGAGCCCCCCCGCGCTCCGTGCCACGGTGACGTCTCCCCGATCGACCTTGACGGTCACCGGCAGGCGATTGGATACGAGGATGAGGCGGGGGCCCACGTCGAGGCAGTACGCACCACCCGTGCCACGGCGCCGCGCTCGGCGGCGGGGTGGTGCCGGGGGCGTTTTGGACGGCCACCTGATGCAGCAAGCCTGCAGCAATCCGGTCCGCGCCGGTGCGGTGTGGTCCTGAACGTCGGATCCGTGGCGTTCTGGCGGCGGGGAATCACCTCAGCGGGGTCGCCGCGGGGGCGGGTGCGACGACCGGGTGCGCTTTGCGCTGTCGGCCAGCACGCGCGCCACTTCGTCGATCCCGTTCGCCTCGAGGAGGGCCTGGCGCGCGCGCGGGTCGACGGTCGCGCGCGCGATCGACGCGAGGATCCGCGTCTCGTCTTCGTGCGCCTTCGGCGGCATGAGCAGCAGGAAGACGAAGCGAGCGGGCTTGCCGTCCGGGGCGTCGAAGTCGATGCCCGCGGGCGCCCGGCCGAGCGCGAGTAGCGGCCGGGCGAGCCCCTCGACCGCCGCGTGTGGGATCGCCACCTCGTCGCCGAGGCCCGTCGCGGCCAAGAGCTCGCGCTCGAGCACCGCGTCGCGCGCGAACCGCTTGCGCCCCGTGAGCAGCGATCCCAACGCGCGCACGAGCTCGGCGATCGCGTCGCCCGGCGTGCGCGCGTGGAGCTCGCTCACGAAGGCCCCGCGCCGCAGCAGGGCGACGACGTCCTCCTCGGGCTCCTCTCCGACGAAGACGCGCAGCACCACCCGCGCCGCGATGCCGATCGCCACGAACGCAATCGCGATGAAAAAAACGAGGTGTTGCGTCATGGCGGGTTCGTGGCCGGCGTCCGTCCGGAGCGTGTTAGGGTCCGTGTCTCCGTGTGGGGTCTCGTCGTCGCCGCCCTTTGCGTGGCCCTCAACGGTTTCTTCGTCGCCGCGGAGTTCGCGCTCGTCAAGGTCCGCGCAACGCAGCTTCGCTCTCGGGCGCGAAAGGGCGACAAAAAAGCGATCATCGCCGAGTCGATCGTCGGCCGCCTCGATCGCTACCTGTCCGTCACGCAGTTCGGAATCACGCTGGCCAGCCTCGGGCTCGGCTGGATCGGCGAGCCAGCGGTCGCCGCGCTCCTGGATCGCGCCGCGGGCAGAGCCGCGCCCTTCGCGTCGCCGATGGCGCTTCACGTAGTGGTCACGGCGCTCGCCTTCGCCATCCTGACGTTCGGGCACGTGCTGTTCGGCGAGCTCGTTCCCAAGCTCGTGGCCATCCAGCGCTCGGAGGCGACGGCGCTCGCCTCCGCGATTCCGCTGCGCGCCGTGTACTACACGTTCTTGCCGCTCCTCTGGCTGCTCGAGCGATCGTCGCGGCTGATCCTCTCGTTCGTGGGCTTGTCGCCGGACGTCGCGAGCGTCGAGGGCCGCTTCAGCGAGGAGGAGATCCTCGCGATCCTCGCGGCCAGCGTGTCGCGCGGCCCGAGGGGGCGAGCGGTCGCCGAGCTGCTCGAGCGCGTCGTGCGCTTCTCGCAGCGGGCGGCGCGCCACTCGATGGTGCCGCGCGTCGACGTCGTGTCGCTGCCGATCCAGACGCCGGGCGCCGAGGCTCTGGGCCTCGTGCGGCTGCACCAGTACTCGCGCCTGGTCCTCACCAACGGTCGGTCCCTCGACGACGTGGCCGGCTACCTCTATGCGAAGGATGCGCTGCTCCACCCCGACGCGCGCTCGCTACCCGATCTGACGGCGCTGCGCCGGGACATCCTCTTCGTCCCGGAGGTGCAGAACGGCATCGACGTGCTGCGTGAGATGCAGAAGAAGCAAGTGCCGATTGCCGTCGTCGTCGACGAGTATGGCGGCACGAGCGGGATCGTGACGATGGAGGACCTGCTCGAGGAGATCGTCGGCGAGATCCGCGACGAGTTCGACCAGGAACCGCAGCGCGTCGTCAAGGCCGTGGGCATCGACGACGCGTGGGAGGTCGACGGCCGGGCGGCGGTCGACGAACTGCGGGCAACCGGCGCCAAGCTCCCGGACATCGAGCTGCACGAGTCGGTCGGCGCGCTCGTCGTCGATCGGCTCGGACACCTGCCGCGCGCCGGGGATCGCGTCGAGCTCGCCCCCGGCGTCACGGCCGAGGTCACCGGCATCAGCCGCCGGCGCGTCACGCGCGTCCGTGTTCGCGTCAAGAAGGAGGAGGGCGATCCCGCGGGCGGATGACCGCTCCGGACTCCCCCGCGCACGGCGCCATGCGACGTTCGATCGTTTCGTCCTCCCTGGTGCGGGTGCTACTCGTGGTCGTCACGGTCGGCAGCGTGTGGCTCACGGCTGCGCGGCTGCGCGTGTCGACGGACCTCTCGACGCTGGTGCCCTCGTCGTCGGACGCCGGCGCCCTCGCGCGCTGGATGCGGGCCTTCGGCGCCGACGACCCGGCGCTCCTGCTCGTGCGGGGAGACCAGCCTGGGGAGACCGCGCGCGTGGCGCAGAGCCTCGCCGAAGCCCTTCGTCATTCGCCCTCGGTGGCGCGCGTGATGGATCGCGTCCCAGCCCCGGCCGAGCCGCCGGACCCGACGCTGGCGTGGGCCTACGCAGGCCCGCGGGCGCTCGAGCGGCTGGCCGAGGCCGTGACCCCCGCGGGCATGCTCGCGCGCCTCGAGGAGACGCGATCGCTGCTCCTTGCGCCCGGCGGGGACCCGCGCGCCGAGGGGTGGCTCGCGCGCGATCCCTTGCGCCTCTTGCAGATCCCGTGGGCCTCGGGCGTGGAGCTGGCGTCCAACGTGTCGGGGGCTCCCGAGGACGCGTTCGTGGCGGATGGCGGTCGCGCGCGGCTCGTCATCGCTCAGCCGCGCGGCAGCCCGTTCGCGTCGGCGAGCGCGCGGGCCTTCGTGGCGGACGTCGACCGCGCCGAAGCGGCCGCGGGCGCCGCCGCAGGCACGACGATCGAGCTCGCGGGCGGGCACGCGGTCGCCGACGCGACCGAACGCATGCTCCGGCACGACCTCGAGACGAGCGGCACGCTCTCGATATTGCTCGCGTCGGCGGCGTTCGTCGCGACGTTCCGCCGTGCGCGCGCCCTCGTCGCGGTGTTGCCACCGCTCGTCCTCGGAACGCTCTGGACGACGGGGCTGGCCGCGCTGTGGCCCGTCGGGGTGTCCGCGGTGGCCATCGCCTTCGCGGCGGTCGTCGTGGGCGTCGGCGTCGATACGGGGGTGCACGTGTACGCCGCGCTGCTGGCGGCGCGCCGGGAGGGGTTCACGGGTCGGGACGCGGCGCACGAGGCACGGGCACGGATGTGGCGCCCCACGCTCATCGCCGCGGTCTTGGCCGGGATGGCCTTCGCGTCATTGGCCGTCAGCGGCCTACGCGGAATGCAGCAGCTCGGCCTCCTGTGCGGCGCGGGCGAGGTCCTGACCGCTGTGGCCATCGTCCTCTTTACGCCGGAGATCGGCGCGCTGCTCGAGCGGGGTGAGCCACCAGCCTGGCGGCCCGCCCGATGGGTGACGTCGGTCGAGCGGCTCGTCGCGACGCGGCGGCGCGCGTTCTTGGCCCTCGCGATCTGCGCGGCACCGGTGGCGATCGTCGCCCTCGTGGGGTGGCCCGTGCCCGCGGATGCGCTCGTGGCGGTCCGCCCGCGCGGGCTCGCTCCGCTCGTGGCGGGCGAGCACATCCAGCAGCTCTTCGGGCCGGCCGCCGGACTGGGTGTCGAGGACTCGCGCACGCGCGCCCAGTGGGTCGTGCTCAGCATCGACCAAGACGAGTCGGCGGCGAGACGGCGGGCCGATCGCGTCGCCGACGCGCTCAACACGCTGCGCCGCTCCGGGGACATCGACGGGTACGATGCCCTCACGAGCTTCGCGCCGGCCGCGGCGACGCAGCGCGACCGGCTCGCCCTGCGCGACGCGCTGGATCTGCCGTCGCGACGTCCGGCGTTCGAGGACGCGCTCCGCAGCGCTGGCTTCGACGTCGAGGCGTGCGGGCCTGCGCTCGCAGCATTCGCGCACCCGTCCGAAGCGGTCGCGGAGAACCCGACCGGCGACGCGGCCGACTGGCTCCTGGCCCGTCACTTGGCGCGCGACGGCAGCGACGTGCTTGTGGCAACGTACGTGCGCCCGAGGGGCGACGAGCGGGCAGACGCCGCGGCGCGTGCGGCCATCCTTGGCGCCGACCCACACGCGATCGTGACGGGCTTCGACGCCATCGATCGCGCCTTGCGCTCGGCGCTCGCTCGGGACCTCGCCCTCGTCGGCGGCCTGGCGCTCGCCGTTGTTGCGGTAGGCACGCGCCTGGCCCTGCGCCGCGCGTGGCCGGCCTTCGTTGCGCTCGGCACGCTCGCCTGCGAGATGGGCGTGGTCGGCCTTGCGATGCGCGTGCTCGGCGTGCACTGGCACGTGTACGACGCGCTCGTGCTTCCGGTGCTCTTCGGGGTCACGATCGATGAGTCGATGTTCCTGCTGCACGCGGCCCAGGAGTCGACGATGGCCGAAGCGCTGCAGACGCAAGGACCGCTCGTCGCGGCGACCTCGCTCACGACGGCGGCAGGCTTCGCGGCGCTCGTCGCATGCCGGTTCGACGGCCTTCGCGACCTCGGAGAAGTGGGCGTCTTCGGTGTCCTCGCAGGCCTGGTCGCCGCGCTGGTCGTCGTGCCGGCGGCGATGCGCGCGGTCGGAGCGCGACCGTAGAGCCCCCACGCGCGCGTGTGCGCGTGCGCCAGCGCGCGCGCCCCCGCCTGCGCCCGCGGTTGCGCCGCTGCCCCCCCCGCCTTACGTAGCCGATCTCGCCTCGATGCCGTCTCCGTCGTCCACACTGACCTCGACCCTCGCGGAGCAGACGGGCCTCGCTGCGGATGACCTGGCGCCCGAGCCCTCGGCCCTCGAGCCGTTGCCGCCGATCCTCCCCCCCGAGGGGATCGTCGCATCGCGCCTACGAGACGTCGCGGCGCGCATCCGGGCCCTTCCGGTGGGGCGGCTCGACGTCGCCGGCGTGCGTGGGTGCGCCTCGGCGGCGGTCGCGGCGGCGACGGCCCGGGCCGGACGCCGGGTCGTGCTCGTGACGCCGGACATCGAAAGCGCGCGACGAGCCGCCGAGGACGTGGGGTTCCTGGTGCGGGGCGCCCGCGACGAGGATGTCGGCGAGGCCGAAGA
>Ga0302326_10002537_pt1 | contig 44244 bp, 39 predicted proteins | sample Palsa_T0_3_FD_202264 | JGI IMG/M metagenome (GOLD analysis project Ga0302326, IMG submission 202264) | Peat permafrost microbial communities from Stordalen Mire near Abisko, Sweden - Palsa_T0_3 | ecosystem: Environmental > Terrestrial > Soil > Palsa > Peat permafrost | place: Sweden: Abisko...
CTTTTATGGCCAGCGGTTACTCTAAGCTTACCGGTAAATTGGGCGTCTGCGTTAGCACAGCCGGTCCAGGGGCAGTGCATCTCTGCTAAATGGGCTATACGACGCAAAGTTTGATGGCGCCCCGGTCCTGGCAATCACCGGCGCACCCCCTCGCGCTTTACTGGGTAACCGATTTATGCAAGGGGTGGACACGATTAGCCTCTACGACGACGTGACGAACGGAGTTTATAATAAGCTAATCACGGGTCCTGCCCATTTGCTTTCGGTTGTCGACGTCGCCCGCCGCGCGGCGCTCGCACGGCGAGGGGTGGCTCATCTCAGTTTTCCTGTCGACGTGCAAACAAAGTCGCTTGCCGATGACGACGAATCTCTTGGCATTGATGTCCAGCATGGAACAGCGTCAGGTTGGGTCCCACAAATAGAGTTTCCTTCACCCGACGCAGTCCGCGCTGCCGCCGATCTGCTTAACGCCGGGCGCCGCACTGCGCTGCTTGTCGGTCAAGGTGCGCTCGGATCGACAGTCGAGGTGGAAGCCATTGCGGCACGCCGCGCTGCGCCAGTCGTCAAAGCGTTTCTGGGAAAGACGGTCATCGCTGACATTTCGCCGTACAGCACTGGTGATATCGGGGAGTTTGGAACAACGGCCTCTTCAGCGGCAATGCGAGGCTGCGATACGTTGCTCATCGCTGGCTCAACAATGCCGTGGCTCCACTATTATCCAAAACCGGGACAGGCTCGCATCGTCCAAATCGACCGAGACCCAACCAGCGTCGGTTTGCGCGTCGCGGTTGACGTGCCAATCATCGGCGATGTTCGTCGTACTCTGTCGGAATTACTGCCACTGCTTGAAACTCAAATCGATCGTTCATTTTTTGCTCAGATCCAGACGAAGATGAGTGAATGGAATCAGGCGTTGCGCCGCATCGAGACGAGCACAAAATTACCGCTCCAACCACAAGTTGTTGCCCGAGAGGTCTCAGAGCTTCTCGCTCCGGATGCATTGGTCGCATTGGATTGCGGATCCAACACATTCTTTGCGGCCCGCCACATCTACATGGTGCCAACGCAGAAGCTTGCAGTTGCGGGAAATCTCTCCACGATGGCGTGCGGACTTCCCTTTGTCATCGCCGCACAGCTTGCTTATCCGGATCGGCAGTGCGTCGCGTTCGTCGGTGACGGTGGCTAGTGTCCTGACCCCGAAATACGACAGTCGAAGCAAGCTTCGCTAGAGAATCTTGAGGGATTCGTCCGCGATCCAGGCTAAGCTGGCTGCCCGATCTTTTCGTCGCGCTCTTTGCCATCCTTCGCCTTGGCAGATGTCTTCAATAGGGCCGGCTTGGCGTCGAGATCGGGTTTTCTCGGTTTTGACGCCTGTTCGAGAAAAATTGCTTGTGCGTCCACGCGTTCTCCGTCGATCGGTCTCCGAACGTACGTAGGCTCTGTCCCTTGCTCCCGTGCTTTAACGTTATCCCTCCAATAGATATCCAGCAGATGATCGATAGAGGAGCGAAGTTCCGGATCTTCAATCGGGAAACAGGTTTCCACGCGTCGGAAAAAGTTGCGTGCCATCCAGTCCGCGCTCGCCAGATAAACATCGGGCCGACCCGCATTTTCAAATCGGTAGATCCGGCTATGCTCGAGAAACCTGCCAATAACGCTCCGAACCGTGATATTCTCGCTTATTCCCGGGACCTTTGAGCGCAGACAGCAGACACCGCGGACCAACAACTTGACCTTCACTCCGGCTTTTGAGGCCGCGTAGAGTGCCTCGATTACGTCCGGATCCACTAGCGAGTTCACTTTACCAAAGATCCCGGACGGTTTGCCCTTCTTTGCGTTCTCCGCTTCGCGGGCGATCATCTCCAGAACGAATCTGTGGAGCACTTTCGGTGCGGCCTTGATTTTCTTTAAATCCGGAAAAACTGAAACGCCGGTCATCCAGTTAAATAGTTCCGCACTGTCGTTCGTCAGATCCTGGTCACACGTCAACAAGCCGAGATCTGTGTAAAGCTTAGCGGTCGAAGGGTGGTAGTTCCCGGTCCCGAGGTGAAGATAGCGTCTGAGCCCATCCTCTTCCCGGCGAACGACGAGCGCCAATTTCGCATGCGTTTTGAGGCCAACAATCCCGTAAACCACGTGAACACCTGCCTCCTGCAATGTTCTTGCCCACTTAATGTTTGCTGCTTCGTCGAACCGCGCCTTTAGCTCAATGACAACAGTGACCTGTTTGCCGCTCTCGGCCGCCTCTGCAAGCGAGCCGACGATCTGCGAATCTCCGCTGGTCCGATAAAGCGTCTGCTTGATCGCCAGCACATCCGGGTCCTCGGCGGCTTGCTCGATGAAGTCGAGTACGGTCTGAAAGCTTTCGTAGGGATGATGCAATAGAATTGGTCTGCGCCGGATCTGGGAGAAAATATCTTCGTGGTGCGACGCTGCGGTCACAATCGCCGGGACAAAAGGCCGAAATTTGAGATCCGGTCGATCAACTTCAGAGATCACAGGCATCAGACGCAGAAAGTTAATGGGCCCGTCCACCTGGTATAAATCGTCGTTCGTAAGGTCAAATGTTTGCAACAATTGATCGGTGATGTGGGCCGGGCAATCCTTCTGGACTTCCAATCGGACAGCATTTCCCCGGCTCCGTTTGCGCAATTCAAGCTCGATCGCCTTTAAGAGATTGTCGGTCTCTTCCTCGTCGAGGTAGAGATCGCTGTTCCGCGTGACCCGGAATTGGTAAGCGCCCTTGACATGGACGCCATGGAAGAGCGAGCCGACATGCACCTGGATCAGATTTCCGATGAAAATGTACCGGTACATTCCGCTGTTGCCGGCCCGGTAGGGAACCAGTCGCGGCAAGATACGCGGCACCTGAACAACCGCGAGATTGGCATTTAGACCCACCCCTTCCAGTTCGACCGCAACATTGAGACTTTTGTTCAGGAGTTGCGGAAAGGGATGGACCGGATCAACGGCCAGCGGCGTCAATACCGGGTAAACGGAGCTCTCAAAATATTTCGTGTAATACTGTTTTTCTTCGTCTGTGAGTTCATTGTAACGGAGAAAAAAAATGTTCTGCCGCTCTAAGTTCGGCACGAGTTCTTCGTTCCAGAGACGATATTGGTCATCCACCATTTTGCGCACTCGCACGGAAACTGCCGCCAGTTGCTCGCTCGGACTGAGCGCGTCGGGCCCCGGAGCACTGATATTACTCAAGCGTTGCTGCTTAAGTCCGGCGACCCGTACTTCGAAAAATTCATCGAGATTTGACGCGACGATACACAGGAATTTTACCCGTTCCAAAAGGGGATTACTGGAATCCTGGCCCTCTTCCAGCACGCGTTGATTGAACTCCAGCCAACTCAATTCGCGGTTGATGTAGAGAGAGGGATCAGCGAAAGTTCCGGGGATTTCTTTGTCCATCGAGCGCTTTTTGGATAGCTGTTTTCTGCGAATCTGTTTTTGCATCGTTAAGCCCTCCCGTCGTTCCAGCGAACATTTCTCTGTCACGCTTTCGTAACGGAGCCTGACCTTTTACTCCACCTGCATGGAGTTAATCGCGACGGCTGCCGGATAGCAGAGGCAGCAGATAGTAAAGCAGGTAGCCGAGGGAAGTAAGGAACGCCGCAACGTATGTTAATGCAGCCGCATTGAGCACCTGATTGACTGCGGCCGCTTCGGCCGGGCCGCGAATGAAACCCATATCGATGAGAACTTTTTTGGCGCGGTTCGAGGCGTCAAACTCCACTGGGAGCGTGATCAAGTTGAACAACATAATTACACCCCACGCAATACACATCACCAGGAGCATCGGTCGCAGCAGGCCGGTCATGAACCCCACGATCGGCAGAAACGCCACCGCCATGTTTGCGTACCCGGCCATCCCGGCGGCAGCCAGACGCAGATTCAAGGGAGCGTAGGCCATCTTATGCTGAATCGCGTGGCCGGTCTCATGCGCTGCCACCCCGACGGCGGCAGTCGATGCTCCGCGAAAGTTTCCCGACGAAAGCACCAACCTCTTGTGCATGGGATCATAGTGGTCACCGAGCATCTCGTTTGATTCCACGATTTCAACGTCGTAAATGCCGGACGCCGCCATAATCCGTGCCGCAACCTCGGCGCCCGTCATGCCCGAGGAGGCCGGAACCTCGCTATACTTCGCGTAGGCCGCTTTCACCCTCCAGGTCGCCCAGAGTGAGAGCGCGAACGTCCCAAGGAAAAGGAAAATACTCAATGCAGTCATGATATCGGAAGATACTACTCTCTATCGCGGTATCAAAGCGATCCCACTTTACGGTTTTTTCTTCTTTTCGACCCTGAGACCGGTGATTAACTTAGCAGCTTATGGGGAATCTTTTTCAGGGTTACGTTCCGGGAACCTTCTTCGACGAGATGTTCGAACCGACCGGCGGCGTCCGCCCGCACTATGAAAAGTTGCTGGCTCGTTATACCGGAATGTCCAGCGACGAATTCCACAAGAAACGCGATCTTGCAGACAATGCATTTCTCACGCAGGGCGTGACTTTTACGGTTTACAACGATAAAGAAGGGACCGAACGAATATTTCCGTTCGATTTGATCCCTCGGATCATTCCCCGCGCCGAATGGGAACATGTCGAACGCGGTCTCAGCCAACGGATCACGGCGTTGAATCTGTTTATGCATGATATTTATCATCACCAGAAGATCGTGCGCGATGGCATTATTCCCTCCGAAATCATTCATAGCGCCGCCCATTTTCGACCCGAATTCATGGGCTTCGACGTGCCAAAAGATATCTATATCCATATCTGCGGCTCCGATCTGATTCGTGATCAAAATGGCAATTATCTTGTGCTCGAGGACAATGCCCGCTCCCCATCTGGCGTCTCCTACTTGCTGGAAAACAGGCAGGCCATGAAAAGGGTTTTTCCAAACCTTTTCTCGCGCTACCTCGTTCGACCGGTCGACACCTACTGCCTCGAACTTCTGGACGTTCTCCGTTACATCGCTCCACACGGTAACCCGGACCCGACTGTCGTCTTGCTCACGCCCGGGATCTACAACTCCGCCTACTTCGAGCATTCTTTCCTTGCGCGGACGATGGGGATCGAGATCGTCGTGGGTGCTGATCTCGTGGCACAAGGCGGTGCCGTCTACATGAAAACGACCCGGGGCCTGAAACGAGTCGATGTGATTTATCGCCGGATCGATGACGACTTTCTCGATCCGCAGGTATTCAGACCCGATTCGGTGCTCGGTGTTTATGGAATGGTTGATGCCTACCGCCGCGGGAACGTCAGCCTGGCCAACACAATCGGCACCGGAGTGGCGGACGATAAGGTGACATATTACTTCGTGCCGGAAATGATCCGATACTACCTGAAGCAGGATCCAATCCTTCCGAACGTCGAGACCTACCTTTCGTACTTCGAGTCGGATCGAAAATATATCTGCGAGAATCTGGATAAATTGGTGGTGAAATCGGCAAACGAAAGCGGTGGCTATGGAATGCTCATGGGTCCGCAGTCGACAGCCGAGCAACGGGAAACATTTCGGCAGGCGATCGAAAAAAATCCGCGCAACTATGTCGCTCAACCTGTGGTCCGGTTGTCGCGCTCACCTTCTTTTTGCGAAGATCATTTTGAGGGACGGCACATCGATCTTCGCCCCTACATTCTGTACGGAGAAAAGATCACCATCATCCCCGGAGGTTTAACGCGAGTCGCGCTAAGGAAAGGCTCGCTCGTCGTCAATTCGTCACAAGGTGGCGGAAGCAAAGACACATGGGTGCTGAACGATTAAGAATTCAGAACGGGTCATGTAAATTATGTTAAGCCGAGTTGCCGATGCACTTTTTTGGTTAAGCCGCTATACCGAGCGCGCGGAGAACAACGCGCGCATGATGGATGTCAATCTCCAACTCATGCTGGATGTCCATCCTCTCGCAAACAGTCAGCATTGGGAATCGATCATTTTCACCCTCGAAGACACGAAGCTTTTCAAGAAACTTTATCCCGCGATCGGCGGCGATTCGGTCGTTGATTTCGTTACGTTCGAAAGGAAGAATCCCAACTCGATTTACTCTTGCATCGCGACCGCCCGAGAAAACGCTCGCACGGTACGCGAACAAATCTCAGTCGAGATGTGGGAACAGATTAATCGAATGTATCTGTTTTTCTTTTCCGGCGCCGCGAAAGGGATGTATAAAAATAGCACCTACGAATTTTTCAAATGGATCCTCGAAGGATCGCAGCTGTTCCAAGGTGTCACAGACGCAACGATGGCGCATGACGAAGGTTGGGAATTCATCCGGTTAGGAATGTTCCTCGAGCGCGCTGATCGAACTTCCCGCATTCTGGACATCAAGTACCACATCCTGTTGCCAAGCGGTGAGCAGATCGGCGGCAACGTCGACACCATCCAATGGATGGCGGTTCTGAAATCATGCAGCGCTCTCGAACCGTATCGAAAGCATTATAGAGGTCAGGTGGTGCCATGGAAGGTGGTAGAATTTCTTGTCAAGAATCAGACGTTTCCTCGATCAATCGTCTTTTGCGTCGATTCCCTTGACTATTCAATTCACGAGATCACCGGAGTCGATCGTGGAGATTTTCAATTCAAAGTGGAAGCGGAGCGTCTTTCCGGCAGGCTGCTTGCCGACCTCAGTTTCGTCACCATCGACGAAATTTTCCGGACGGGACTTCACGAATACCTGGACAGGATGCAAGGGCGCCTGATTGAGATCAGCAAGGCCATCTACAAAGAGTTCTGCGAGTGGCTCGATGAAGCCGATAAAAAGCAGGAAGAAAACGAGCCCGAGCAACTCCAGGAGCAAAGCAGCTGAGCCTGCATCGCTGACAAATCCTTAGAGATTTGTCAGCGACGCAGCCCGTCATCGTATTTCTTTGACTCCGACGTAATCTCTGAGCGGTTCCGGAATCAGAATTGAACCATCGGATTGCTGATAGGTCTCCACGAGCGCCACGTAGAGCCGCGCAAGCGCAGTCCCGGAACCATTAAGCGTGTGACAAAAGTGGATTGTCCCGTCTCCGTCCTTAAACTTGAGATTCATCCGGCGGGCTTGATACTCTTCAGCGTTTGAACAACTCGAGACCTCCAGATAGCGGCCCTGGCCAGGCGCCCAGACTTCCAGATCGTAGGTTTTCGCCATGTTGACTCCGAGGTCGCCGGTGCAAAGTTCAATCACGCGATAGTGCAGGCCAAGTCTCTGCAACACTCTCTCCGCGTTGGCCGTCAGCTTCTCCAGTTCCTGATAGGACGCCTCCGGAGCCGTGATTTTGACCAGTTCCACTTTATCAAACTGGTGGATCCGGATGAGGCCCCGAGTGTCTCGACCCGCTGATCCGGCCTCCCGGCGAAAACAAGGCGTGTGCGCAACAAGATATTTCGGTAACTCCTCGTAAGACAAAATCTCGTCACGATAAAGATTCGTCAACGGCACCTCAGCGGTTGGAATCAAAAAAGTTTGTCCCTCCTCCAGCCCATACGCGTCATCCTCGAATTTTGGCAATTGTCCGGTGCCGACCATGCACTCGCGCCGCACGAGATGGGGTGGACAGATTTCGACATAGCGGTGTTCGGTCGTGTGGAGGTCCAGCAAAAATTGGATTAAGCCGCGCTGAAGCCGTGCCCCGAGGTTGGTAAAGCAGACAAAACCGGTGCCACTGATTTTGACGGCACGCTCCAGATCAAAGAGGCCAAGCTTTGCTCCCAAATCGACGTGATCCAAAGGCTGAAAGCTGAAGACAGGTTTTTCACCCCAGATACGCACCTCTGGATTCGCGCTGGCATCGACCCCGATTGGCGCATTCGCATGAGGCAGGTTCGGTATGCCAAGCAATAACTTCGTCTGCAATTCGTCGGCAGCGGAGGCTGCTTCGTTCAAACCGACAATCTCTTCGCCGATGGCCCTGACCTTTGATTCGAGCTCAACGCTGGATTCCTTTTTTGAGCGCAACCTCCCGATCTCTTTGCTCAGCTTGTTTCGCTCGGCATTTAGCTGCTGTACCTGCGTCTCCAATCGGCGCCGTTCTAAATCGACCTTTAGAACTTCGTCAATTTGTTGACCCAATCCCGCGCTCCGCGTCGCCAACCGCTCGCGAACAAAGTCAGGTCTCTCGCGTATCAGACGAATGTCCAGCATGTCGGGACGCTATACCGCCTCCTGACTGAGTAAACAGAAAATCTTTCATCACCGGCGGAAGGACGATTACGATTGTGAAACGAGCACTCTAATCTCCATCGCTCCACGAAGCTGGTGTCGGATTTACTTTTGCGCTCGATGGCTCCTCTGCGCTATTCGCGGCCTCGTCATGGTTCACTTCGGTTTGTGCCGCTACGTCCTTCTCGCCTTGCTTGGGAATACTTGCGTACCCTTCAAATTTGGCTTTCAACGCGGGATCTTCCTTGTTCGGTTGGCCACTGGGCATCTTAAAGTCAAAGACGCTGACACCGTAGCGACGGATTCCGTCGTAGCTACGTCCATCGGTGGCACCCACCATGACAGGTTTGTCCGTCGATTTTTCCTTGCCGAGATAGATCATCACGTGCGTAATCGGAATATCGCGATCGACCTTGTAGGTCCCGGACCAGAACAAGAGGTCGCCCGGCTTGAGATCGTTGAGCTCGAAAGATTCTCCGCTCCGGCTCAGCACCGCATGAAAATTGCTACTCTTGCGAACCCACTCGTATTGCCCGGCCGAATCTCTCGGAACATCTTTGTATCCGGCGTTGGTTAAGACGTAATAGATGAATCCCGAACAATCCATTCCACCTGCTGCGGGATCTGCCGAGCCATACTTGTAACCCAGATTTTGCTCGGTGAGCGCGAGCGAGCTGCGAATCAATCCCTGAATTTCCCCGGGCTGCTCCGAGAATTCGCGAAGCGCTTCCGGCTTTATCGTGGCCATCGGTGCAGCGGCAGCGGGTTCGGACTTGTTTTTTGAATCAGAATCAGCGTCTCCACCGGCTGCAGGAGTTGAGGTTGGGTTTGAATCCGGTTTTTCCTCACCCGCAGCGGATCGCGTTCCATCCTGCCTCGCCTCCCCGGAGGATTCGGACGGAGGTTTCGAATTCGAGGGCTCGGCGGAATCGCCTGATTTCGGGGTCACCTCCTCGCTCGGAGAATCAGAATGTTTCGCCGTCATCTTCTTTGAGGATGGATGTCTACTCCAGCGCCGTCTCGGAGTCGGGCTTGGCCGATCGCCCGAGTCTTCGGTAAACGTGTTCCGGACGCCACTACCCAGCCTGATAAAGGATTGATAAATGTTCTTCACGGTACCCTCCTCGCCACTGCCCGGGAGAAGGACAACGCAGAATAGCAAACAGACGGCGACCAACCTTTTCATGATGTCGCTGCAATTTGTTCAAGCAGCTGTTTGTTTAGACGCATCCCAGCGTGAAAGTTTTCAATCGCAAAGTTCTCGTTCGGTGAATGGACTTTGCAGTCAGGCAGTGCCAATCCGAGCAACAGAGTATCGATACCAAGGACATCCTTGAACGATTGGGTGATCGGAACGCTCCCTCCCTCCCGTATAAAAGCAACTGGTTCGCCGAATGTCTCGGTAAGCGCCTTTTGAGCGGCCTTCCCAAAAGCCGAATCTGGCTTCACCAGGTATGGCCTGCCCGAATGCTGCTGAACAATCTCCATTTCTACCGAATCAGGGCACTGCCATTTCAAGAACTCCTCAATGAGCGGTCTCAATGCGGTCGGATCCTGATCAGGCACAAGGCGAAAAGAAAGCTTGGCTGTCGCCTTGCTCGGGACAATCGTCTTTGGCCCCTGCCCCTGATAACCGCTCCCAAAACCATTCACCTCAGCAGTCGGCCGAGCCCAAACTTGTTCTAGAAATGTGTATCCCTCTTCGCCGGAAATTCGCGGTGAACCGGTTGTCGCGAGCCACGCCTGCTCCGTGTACGGAAGTTTCGCCCAGAGGTCCCGCTCCCATTGCTCCAGCGGAAGGACGCGCTCATAGAACCCAGGAATCGCGATCCGGCCGGAATCATCGTGCAGTTTCGCTACGATCCGGCTCAATACCGCGGCAGGATTTGCCACTGACCCGCCGAAAATCCCGGAATGAAGATCCGCGGACGGCCCGCGTAACCGGATTTCCATGCATAAAATTCCACGCAATCCGTACGTAAAGGTCGGAATCCCTGGAGCAACCATTCCTGTGTCGGAGATCGCCACGACGTCGGCATGCCAACCCGAATTATGTTCTTTGAGGAAAGCTTCAAGATTCGGGCTGCCGATCTCCTCCTCGCCTTCCACCAACAGGATCAGGTTGACCGGCAAGTCGCCGCGTTCATTCAGAGTCGATTCGACACCGAGAATGTGCGCTAAAATCTGACCCTTATTATCGGTCGATCCGCGGGCAAAAATCTTGTCCCCTTTGATGACAGGTTCGAACGGCGGCGTCTCCCAGAGATCCAGGGGGTCAGGTGGCTGAACGTCGTAATGCCCATAAATCAGTACCGTCTTTCGCCCCGGTCGCTCTTCATTGCGAGCCACCACCACAGGATGTCCAGCCGTTTCATACTTCTGTGCCTGGAGCCCGGCTCGTTGCAGCCGGGCACTCAACCAATCCGCGCAGGCATCCACACTGCTCTTAAATTGACTGTCGGCCGAAACGGACGGAAATCTCAGGAATTCGAAGAGGTCGTCTACAGGATCCATAGCATTTCTACGAAAACACAACCAAAGCTGAGAGGCGACAGGATTCAGTCGCGATCGATGAGTCTCCTGTCGCGAATGCAACGGCCACACAAATCGGTCTACCCCAATATGTTGAGGTCTACTCCGACGAGCTCTCAGCATATTGTATTTTTGACCTTGTCACGGGATCCATTCGCAACTAGCCTTTCAGCCATACTTTCATGTACCTGCAATCCCTCGAATTGATCGGCTTCAAATCGTTCGCCCACAAGACGGTGCTGACATTTCACCAGGGCGTGACGGCCATCGTCGGACCAAACGGTTGCGGGAAATCGAATCTTCTCGATGCCGTGCGATGGGTGCTCGGCGAGCAATCGGCCAAAGCCCTTCGCGGCGGTGAAATGGCCGACGTCATTTTCAGCGGAACCGACAGCAAACAGGCCGTCGGAATGGCCGAAGTCTCCCTCACGTTCGCCGACTGCGAAAAGGATCTCGGAACGGAATACAATGAAGTTCGAATTTCACGCCGGGTTTACCGAGACGGACGGTCTGAATACCTCCTCAACAAAACGGTGTGCCGACTGAAAGATATCCAGATGCTGCTGATGGATACTGGGATCGGCCGCACCGCCTATTCGATCATGGAACAGGGCAAGCTCGATCTTATCCTGAGTTCGCGACCGGAAGATCGGCGAGCTATTTTCGAAGACGCGGCCGGGATCACAAAATACAAGTCCCAAAAGAAAGAGGCCCTGCGAAAACTCGAGTACGCCGACGCAAACCTGCTTCGACTGGCCGACATCATGAAAGAAGTGAAGCGTCAGATCGGTTCACTCCAGCGCCAGGCAGGAAAGGCTCGCCGGTATAAAGCGCTTTTTGACGATCTGCGGACTTTGGACACTCATTTCAGTCGAGCAACGCATGACGATATCCATCTGGCGATCACCGCGGCGGAGAAAGAAATCGAAAGGCTCCGCAACATTCAACGATCCCTGGAGGAACAGGTTGAATCGCAGGAGTTCGGAATACGCGAGCAACGCCGTCAGATTGATCTCCTGGAGGAGCAGGTTGCGACCGCACGCCAGCGTGTTCAAGAACTGAAGAACCAAGCCGATTCCGCCTCTAACCGGATAGAGTTCAACGATGAGCGGATCGGCGAATCGGCCACGTTAGCGGAGCAATACCATGCAGACGTAGCTGCCGCTGAGCAAAAGCTTTTGATCCAGCAAGAACAATTAGAAGAGACCGACCTTCAGCTGAGCGCCATCTTCGAGTCGCTCACCACGGAAGAACAACAGCTCCAGGAACAGCAAAAACAGGCGAATCAACTCCGGTCGCGGCGGCAGGAGGTCGAGCGATCCGGACAAGATTTTCAACATCAGATCCAGCACCGGGAAAGCCAGATCGCAGCGCTCCGCGGCGATCTCTCCAGTACGCTGAACCAAAAGGAAGCCAGTGAAACGCGACTGGAACTCCTCCAGCGAGAGTTAACGCAAACAGAAGCGACCAAAAGTCAGCTTGTAGACCTCGTTTCGGAAACGGGGAGCGAGCTTGAGCTGGCCAAAGCAAGAGTCCAAACCAGCCGCGATGAATTGAACGACAGCGAGCACGACCTTGCCAGTAGGGAAAAAGAGCTGCAGCTGATCAACAGCGACCTCGGCGCGAATCAGCGGACCCTGACGGAGCGGGACTCCAAATTGGAGGTGCTGAAGCAATTGAACGAAGAAGGCGCTGGACTGGGTGCCGGCACACAAGCGGTCTTGAAAGGGTTGGATAATCCGCAACTTTACCGCGTGGCGATTATCGGAGCGCTCGCCAATTTTATCGAGGTGAACGGCGAGTACATAGCGGCGATCGAGGCGGCCCTGGGGCAGCATCTGAAGGCGATTCTTGTCAGAGAGCGGCTCGTCGGAGAATCGATTGCTCTCGCTCTGGCCGAAAAGAAGATCGGCCGGGCAGCGATCGTCCCTGTTGCGGACCTGCCAAAGCAGAGCGCAGTGCAATTGCAGTCGCTTCCTGATGGCGCAATCGCGTGGGCTCTTGATCGAATCAAATCGAAGCCGGAGGTCTCAGCGCTTATCACCCGTTTGCTCGACAACGTGGCGCTGGCTTCCAACCTCGCGTCGGCTTTTGCGATCAAGAAAAGCGCGCCTGACCTTGCTGTCGTCACGATGAGTGGGGAATACATCTCGCGCGACGGCGTCGTTTTTGCGGGTTTCAATGCCGACAATGGCAACTCCATCCTGCAACGGAAAATTCAAATCCGGCAGCTTGAAAAGGAGTCTGCTGGAATCCGGTTAATCGTCCAAAACCTGGAGAACGCCAAGGAGCAGTTGCTCGTTCAAGTGGGGCTGTGCGAGCAAATAGTGCGGGAAAAACGAGATGCTTCACAACGCGTACAGGTCAACGCTTCGACCTTGCAGGGCCAACTCTCCTTGCTGGACCGTGAGTTGCGAGAAGCCGAAGGGAAAATCAAGAGCTTCAATTGGGAACGAGACAATGTTCGACAACGCCTGGACGCTGCCACCGGCAAGGCAAACTCCATCGAACTCGAACTCGCAAACAGCAACCGGGAACTGGAGCGGTTGCAAACGGAGGTGGCGACCGCCGTTGCCGCAGTGGATTCCCTCCGCCGCGAAGAGGAGACTCTGGTCGATGTTCTGAATGAACTTAGAGTTCGAGTGGCGACTGAACGGCAGCGAAAGGAAAATCTCCAACGACAACGCCAGCCGATGGCAGTTCGAATGGCCGAATTGAAGGATCTGATCGGAAATCGCCAGCGAGACATCGCCAACTACAGGGCTCGCATCGAACAGTTCGCAAACGAGAACGCAACTCTAACCGCCAGGATTGAGCGGCTGCAGACAGGGCAGTCGGAAGCTGAAGCAGATGTGGGTCGACTTCTGCAAGATCGAGCACAGCAAGCCGAGGCCCTTGAAGCGGTCGATCTGAACCTGCGCCAACTTCGGAAGCAGCTCACCGACTGCCAGGAGACGCGAGGTCAGCACGAGGTGAAAACGACTCAATCGCATCTCCGGCTGGAGCACATTCGCGAACATGTGGCTCATCGCTACCATGTCGATTTATCGAGCCTGCAACCGGACTGGTACGCATTCCAGATCTGTCTGCGCGAACAACGCAAACGTCTCGAACGACCGGGCGCCGGGTCCGACGGATCTGAGCCGGCGTCGAGCACTTCGTCGAACCCGGAGATCGATTGGGAATTTGTGGAAACCGCTATCGCAGAGATGACGGAACGACTCGACGCAATGGGACCGATAAACCTGGAAGCAATCCAGGAATACGACGAATTGGAAGAGCGGCAAAAATTCCTTGAAGAGCAACACAATGACCTCGTGAAATCCAAAAGCGAATTGCTCGACGTAATCAACAAGATCAATGCGACAACGAAGGAATTGTTTGCAGAGACATTCGAGCAGGTCAGGAAGAATTTTCAGGAAATGTTTGCGGAGCTGTTTGGCGGAGGAAAAGCGAATCTCCTGCTCGTCGATGATCTCGACCCGCTCGAAAGCGGGATCGAAATCATCGCGAGACCGCCCGGAAAACAACTTCAATCGATCTCGCTGTTATCCGGGGGCGAACGGACAATGACCGCGGTCTCGCTTCTGTTCGCCATTTATATGGTCAAGCCAAGCCCTTTCTGCGTGCTCGACGAGATGGATGCTCCACTCGACGAGTCGAACATCCGCCGGTTTACGAAGATCCTGGACCGGTTCGTCCACCAAAGCCAATTTGTCGTGATCACCCATAATAAACGAACGATAGCCCGAGCGGATGTCTTATACGGGGTGACCATGGAAGAGCACGGGATCAGCAAACTTGTCGGTGTCAAACTCACGCAGCGGGAGAATTCGAGTGAAACGGCTGATCTTATTGGAACAGCTCAAACAACCCCGAGCATCGCTGAAAGTTTCGGTAAGCACGGAAACCTGCACAGCGAGACCGAACCATGAGCGAAGGAGCTGCCAGGCAGCTACAACTGCAAGATCGCTGAATTTCGCGAAGGTCTTTTGAGGACCGCACGTTGGTTTTTGCAGATCTCCGGGCGGACCCAGAAGTGCGGTTAGACCTCTTCAAAGGAAGCACAATTGGAACCTGCCTTTTCTGTTTTGCACTGCGATCTTGGTGCTAAACGCCGCGGTCATGGTCTGCGAAGTAATCACCTTCTCAATCGCTCCGCACGAAAGGATCTCGCCGCCCGCCAATATCAATGCCTTGTCGAAACAAGGCAAAATCTCCTCCACATGATGCGTCACAAAAACCAGATTCGGCGTATTGTCGGTCGAGGCGAGGCGGCGGAGAAATTGTAGAAACCGCTCGCGTGCCACCGGATCAAGGCCGGCGCACGGTTCATCGAGAATCAAAACTCGATACTTCGCCATCAAAGCCCGACCGATCAACACGCGTTGTCGCTCTCCTTGTGAGAGGAATGCCCAGGGCCGCTCGGCGAGATTGGCGCACTCCACTTGGCGCAGGCTCTTGCGCGCTTCGCGGAGCAACGTTCCTTCAACCGGTTGCCAAAGGTTAAGCTCCGCGTTGCGTCCGCTCGCGACCACGGCGAGCGCTGTCTGCTGGTCTTCGATCCAGTGACGAATCCCGGAGCTAACAAGGCCGACTTCTTTTCGAAGCTCGCGCCAGTCCGCCTTCCCGTACTGCTTCCCTAGAACTTCGATCGTCCCTCTAGAGGGCGTCACGTAGCCGGTGACGCAACTGAGCAGAGTCGTTTTGCCGGATCCGTTCGCTCCGAGAATGACCCAATTCTCTTTGGCAGCAACATCCCATTCAATACCCTTCAGGATTTCTGTTCCGCCCCGGACCACGCGGAGATCATGAATTGATATGATAGCCATGAATGAGCGACTCCGGTCTCCAGCCGCGACGAACAGGGCGGACTCAGGAGCTTTCGCCAGCGTTCCATTCAAACAAACTTGCACTCCAACGCAAGGGCTTGCTTCAACAGGCGCAGATACTTCGACCGCGATATTTCGACGGCCCCGAAAATCTTGAGATGGCTTGTGACAAATTGTGTATCGAGCAAATGAAATCCTCTCTCGTTCAAGCGATTCACCAATCCCACAAGCGCCACCTTTGAGGCGTCCGTCACTCTGTGGAACATCGACTCCCCGAAAAAGGCGCCAGACAGGCTGACACCATAGAGGCCGCCTGCCAGTTCATTGTCCAGCCACGCTTCCACCGAATGAGCGAATCCGAGCCTGTGCAGATTGACGTAGCTCTCGACGATTTCTTCGCTAATCCACGTCTCTGCACGTTCACCACAGGCTCTGATCACCTCCTCGAATGCCGTGTTCACCCGAATCTCGAACACTCCCTTTTTCAGGGCCCGTTTCAGACCGTGCGGAATGTGAAACGCATCAAGCAGAATGATGCCGCGCGGATCAGGCGAAAACCAAGCGATCTCTCCGTTCTCCATTGCCATCGGAAATATCCCCGTGCAATAAGCTTCAAGGAGGAGAGATGCAGGAATAATCTTGGATCGACGTCTCTCGTGCACGAGGGGAAGTTACCAGTGTCAGTTGCCGGTTGCCAGTGGGGAGCGTAGTAGCTCGAGCGTCGTGCATTTAGGCTTAGGAAGTCTCGTCGATAAAAATCTCATCGCTGGTGTCTCTCATTTTCCATTGTTCCCCACGATAATAAGCCTCTAATCGAAATACATGCGACCACCGAGGCTTCCAAATCCACTGACAACTGGCACTGACACTGGTAACTTCTTGTGACAACTGACACTGGCAACCGACAACTTCTTATGAGCAGGGACGAAGCGTTTCGTGGTTCGAAGGTCGTCATCCTCGATTTCGGGTCGCAGTACACGCAGGTGATCGCACGGCGGGTTCGCGAAAGTCGGGTTTATTCCGAGATTTTGCCTTTCAGGGTCGGGCCTGACCAGATCCGCAAAACCGGTGCGCGCGGAATCATCCTGTCGGGCGGCCCCGCCAGTGTCTTTTCCAAAGACGCACCGCAGATCGATCCTGAAATCTTCGGAATGGGCATTCCGGTTCTCGGCATCTGCTACGGCGTGCAACTCATGGCGTATCACCTTGGGGGCGCCGTCGAATTCTCCGATCACCGGGAGTATGGTGCGGGCATGTTGAACGTGTTGGGAACCAGTCCCCTTTTCGATGGGTTACCCTCCAATTTGCAGGTCTGGAACAGTCACGGAGATAACATCACCGAGCTCCCGAGAGGATTTGAAGCGATCGGGACCACAGAAAACTCCGGCTACGCGGCAATTCAACATCGCGGCAAATCATTGTTCGGACTCCAGTTTCACCCGGAGGTCGCACACACGCCTTTTGGCAAAGGCGTTATCGAAAACTTTCTCTACAAGGTCTGTGGTTGTTCGCCCGACTGGACGATCGGTTCTTTCATCGAACAAACGTGCCGGGAAATCCGCAGCAGAGTTCGCGACGACAAGGTCGTGCTAGGTCTCTCAGGGGGCGTCGATTCCTCGGTCGCCGCGGCCCTCATTCACCGGGCGGTCGGCGACCAGCTGACCTGCATTTTCGTGAACAACGGCCTGCTCCGTTCACGGGAACCCGAAACCGTTCAGAGAATTTTCCGCGGAAATTTTCATATCCGTCTGAAGTACGTCGACGCCAGCCAAACCTTTCTGGAATTGCTCCGCGGCGTCACCGACCCCGAAAGGAAACGCAAGCTGATCGGGGGCGAATTCATCCGTGTCTTCGAGGAAGCGACGAAAGAACTGAAAGCGAACGAGTCCGGTGAAGGCCACTACCGTTATCTCGCGCAAGGAACGCTGTATCCGGATGTGATCGAGAGCGTTTCGATTTCGGGGAATCCAGCGGCTCTCATCAAGAGCCACCACAATGTGGGCGGGTTGCCGGAAAACATGGATTTTGAACTCCTCGAACCCCTCCGGCAACTCTTCAAAGACGAAGTACGACAAGTCGGTCTGGAACTCGAGCTACCCCGGGAGATCGTGTTTCGCCAACCGTTCCCGGGGCCTGGCCTCGCAGTCCGGATCCTTGGCGAAATCACGGAAGAACGACTGGAGATCCTCCGGCAGGCTGACGAAATCGTGGTGAACGAAATGAAGGTGACCGAATGGTATTACAAAGTCTGGCAGTCATTCGCCGTTCTTCTGCCGGTGCGATCGGTCGGGGTGATGGGAGATCAACGAACCTACGAATACAGCGTCGCGTTGCGCATCGTCGAGAGCCAGGACGGGATGACCGCAGACTGGGTCCGAATCCCTTACGAGATTCTCGCGCGTATTTCAACGCGAATCATCAACGAGGTACAAGGTATCAACCGGGTGTGCTACGATATCTCGAGTAAGCCGCCGAGTACGATCGAATGGGAATAAAAACTCAAATCGACCCCGCCCATGCGCGTCGCCGTTTACCCAGGGAGCTTTGATCCGGTGACGAACGGGCACCTGGACGTCATCCAGCGGGCCGGTACGTTGTTCGAAGAGCTGATTATCGCTGTGGCGTTCAATGATCAAAAGCATAAGTCGACTCTGTTCTCGATCGACGAAAGGATCGCGCTGCTTCAGGAAACATGCGCGCACATTCCGACTCTCCGCGTTGTCCGGTTGAACGGCTTGCTGGTTGATTTCGCGAAGCAGGAAAAGGTCGTTGCCATCGTTCGCGGACTTCGAGCCATCTCCGATTTCGAGTTTGAGTTTCAGATGGCTTTGATGAATCGGAAGATGGAACCGACGGTAGAAACGATTTTCATGATGCCAAAAGAAGAGTTCACCTACATCAGTTCAAGGATCGTGAAAGAAATCGCGCGATTAGGTGGCAACGTTCAATCGTTTGTGCCAGACTGCGTTGTCCGGGCGCTGGCGAAGAAGTTTCTCAACTAGAGCGCGGATCATCCTGTCCGTAGCCGAAGGTTTCAACGTTGCCTCCGGTTCGGAAGGAGCCTCGCCCTGCCAAACGCGGCGACGCAACCGGCAGGAAGGTCAGGGGAGGCCTCCTCCGAGCCGCCGACGCGGATCCTCGGCACTACGGAAAGCATGTCAGGGGAGGAGGTTATAATCATGAAAGTACATCTGAAGCAGATTCCTGCGGAAGGGATTCACCTCGAAGGCAAAGAAGAAACCGACATCCTGGAGCTGAAGGAAAGTCAGATTCGGCCATTGGGACCTGTCGAATATTCACTCGATATCGGCGTGGCGGGGACCGGTCTGTTCTTAACGGGAAAAATCGGAGTGGATGTCGGGCTGGAGTGCGTCAGTTGCCTCAAGCGATTCATCTTCCCGATTCGCGTTCAAGATTTCGCGGCTCAAATCGAGCTGACAGGCGCCGAATTGGTCGACTTGACGCCATGGATTCGTGAGGATATCCTCCTCGCTCTTCCTGTTCATCCACATTGCGACTGGGACCGGAAGACCAAGTGCGTCGGGCCGCGGCTGAAATACCTGGACGTCGTAGAAGATCGCAAAGGGCCGAACGCTTGGGATGCGCTCGACCATTTGAATTTGAACCGAAGGAAGTGAGTTAGAATGGGAGTACCTAAAAGAAGAACATCCAAGATGCGTTTGCGCACCCGAAAAGCTGCAAACCGTTGGCATGCACCTCAATTGACCAAATGTCCGCAGTGCGGGAGTCGGGTCCGTGGTCATACGGCTTGTCCATCCTGCGGCTATTACCGCGGGCGACAGATCCTGACGGTCGACGTTGCTTAATCTTCCAGCACTCACCGGGCCATCCGAAAGAACGGTTTCCTGTTGATCGAGAGCTCTAATTGCGTTAAGCAGCCATCCTACCAGAATCTTCGGCGGAACACCGGATTCAAGGCGGCGCTATGAGGATTGCGTTAGACGCGATGGGTGGCGATTATGCGCCCAAAAACATCATCGAGGGAGCGGTTCTCGGACTCAAAGAGCTCCCCGAAATTGAAAAGTTGTTTTTGGTCGGCGACGCGACCGCTGTCGGAAATGAGCTCAAGCGTCTCGATTGCAGAGACCCTCGGGTGGAGATTTATCACGCCTCCGAGGTGGTAACCATGAAGGATTCTGCGGCGAAAGCGGTCCGCCACAAAAAAGACGCGTCGATCTGCCGCGCCGTGGATCTCGTCAAAAATGGATCAGCCCATGCAGTCGTCTCCGCCGGACATACCGGGGCTGCGGTTGCAGCATCCGTGCTCAAATTGAGAACCCTTAAAGGGATCGAACGCCCGGCCGTCGCCTGTCTGTTACCGACCGAAAGTAATGTCTTCGTGCTGATCGATGCCGGCGCGAATCCGGATTCAACTCCGGATAATCTGGTTCAGTTCGCGATCATGGGCGCCGTCTTTTCAGAGCATGTTCTCGGGTATAAGAACCCTTCGGTTGCGCTGATGTCGATTGGCGAAGAAGACATGAAAGGCAACGATGTCACGAAGGAAACGTTCAAACTGCTGAAAGCAAGTCATCTCAATTTTCGCGGCAATATCGAAGGGCACGACCTGTTTGAGAGGCCAAGCGAGGTGGTAGTCTGCGACGGTTTCACCGGCAACGTGGTGCTCAAGACGTCCGAGGCTATTGCTCACGCGATATTTTCCTGGCTGAAACACGAGCTCTTTCGGAATCCTGTCCGAAAGCTTGGCGCAAAACTCGCCGAAGGGGCGTTCAAAGCGATCCGGGCGAAGACGAATTATGAGGAGTACGGTGGTATGCCCTTACTCGGGATCAACGGCGTTTGCATTATCGCTCACGGCGCGAGTTCGGCGTTGGCGATCAAGAATGCAATCCGGGCAGCCACGAAGTCCATCAAACACGAGATAAACCCCCAAATACTCAGGGAGGTTCAGTCCTACAATGAGAAGCTCGCCGCCCCAGCCACGCCGTTCCGATAAGTCCAGAAGGTCGGTCTCGATTATCGCGACAGGTAGTTATGTTCCCGAGCGGATTCTCACGAACCGGGAACTGGAGCAAATCGTCGATACAACCGACGAATGGATTCGGACCCGCACTGGGATCCGTGAGAGAAGGATTGCGGCGCCCGACGAAGCAACGAGTGACATGGCAACAAACGCCGCGCTCGCTGCGATGACCCAAGCAAACGTCAAGGCCAAGGAGATCGATCTGATCATCGTCGCGACGGTTACTCCGGACATGTTCTTTCCAGCTACTGCCTGCTGGGTACAGAAGAAACTGGGCGCGGTTCGCGCAGCCTGCTTTGATGTCTCGGCTGCCTGTTCCGGCTTTCTCTACGCAATGGAGATTGCGCAGCAGTTCATTTCAACACACGTCTACAATACGGTTCTCATTATTGGCGCAGACAAGCTAAGTTCGATCGTCAATTGGTCCGATCGAAACACCTGTGTTTTATTCGGAGACGGCGCCGGCGCGGCAATTCTTCGGAATCGGGGCGCTTCTCATGGCGTTGTCGCGACTCACATGGGAAGCGACGGCGAATTTGCTGAAATTCTGTTCATGCCGGGTGGAGGAAGCCGTAATCCAATCACCGCGGAGAACATTGGCCAGCAGCTCAACACGATCAAGATGCAGGGTAAGGAGACGTACAAGCAGGCTGTGACAGCTATGACCGATGCCGCGGACCGCGCCTTGGAAGCTGCAGGCTTGAAATACGATGATATCGCCTGTGTCATCCCGCATCAGGCGAACATGCGGATCATCGAAGCAATCGCCCATCGGATGGGTCTGCCGATAGAGAAATTTTATGTGAACCTGGAGAAATACGGAAACACCTCGGCGGCGGCAGTCGCTATCGCGCTCGATGAGGCGCATCGAGCCGGCCGATTCAAAATTGGCGACTACATTCTCCTGGTTGTCTTTGGCGGCGGTCTGACCTGGGCTAGCTCCGTGATCCAGTGGTAGGTCGGCGTAATCTGTGCGGTTTCAAATTCGAACTTTGCGGTAAACGCCATAAACGATACCCTACCGATGCTCGTTGACACACATGCTCACTTGGACTTTCCGGAGTTTGCCGATGATCTCGAAGCCGTGTTGGGTCGGGCCAGGGATGCCGGTGTTTCAAGAATCATCGCGATCGGCACAACGCTCCAATCGAGTCGTAGCGCAATCCATTTTGCGGAGCAGCATCCCGAGATTTACGCGGTCGTTGGGATCCACCCAACCTCCGCGAGCCAAGAGCACGACGATTTCCTCTCAGAGCTCCGGCAATTGGCTGAACATCCGAAAGTGGTCGCAATCGGCGAGACAGGTTTGGACTATCACCATTTGCCGAGCAGCTTCCGAAGACAGGAGATCAGTGAAACGGCGTTCGGCGCCTCCTCTACAGAAACAATTGAGGCGGATCTGCGCGATGACGCAGAAATAGCCGCCCAATCGGCCGCCTTTGAGCAACATTTGGAATTGGCCGCGATAACATCCAAAAATGTCGTCATCCATCAGCGCGATGCCTGGGCCGACACTCTAAAGATTCTCCGCCGCTATTCACCGCACATCCACGGCGTGTTCCATTGTTTTAACGGATCTCTGGAGCAGGCCCAAGAGGCGGTTGAGCTCGGCCATTACATCTCCTTCACCGGGATCGTCACTTTCAAGAATGCGGCGGATCTGCGTCACACGGCGGGCGCCCTTCCGATCGACCGGATCATGGTGGAAACAGATGCTCCCTACCTCGCACCGGTCCCGTACCGAGGCAAACGGTGCGAACCCGCCTTCGTTCGGGAAATCGCCACAGCGATCGCGAAGGTCCGGAACCTGACCTTGGAATCCTTTTTCGCCCAAACGACAAAAAATGCTGAGCGCTTCTTCGGACTTTGAATCAATGGAAGCCCAGCGTCCCGCTTTACGTTCAGCTTAATATCTTACCATGGTCAAAATTGAGATCGAACACACAGGCGGCTTGCATTCGGAGGCCGTTCACACTCAATCCGGAACTGCGCTACAAACCGACGCGCCGCTCGACAACGGCGGCAGAGGCGAATCTTTTTCCCCGACCGACCTTGTCGCAGCTGCGCTCGGAACCTGTATGACGACAACAATGGACCTTTACGCGAAACGAAACGGGCTCAACATCGACGGCGCCAAAGCCGTCGTAGTGAAGCAGATGACCTCAAAGCCGGTTCGTCGAATCGGACGGCTCGAAGTCGTCGTTACAGTCCCACTTCCGGCAAATCATCCGCAGCGCGCGGCTCTGGAAAAGGTCGCTCTGAATTGCCCTGTGCAGAAGAGTCTCAATCCTGACATTGAGATTCCGGTAACGTTCTCATGGGGGGATGATTTGTAAAAAAGCTGCTTGAAACCTGTTCGATCCTGCCGTAGGCGGTACGGGTCAATTAGAGTCTTTTTCGTTCAGGGAACTGCCAACGTTTTAGAATCGTTGGCATTTAGTCCAGTTACGGACGCGCCAGCTCGAGGAGGCTTGAATTTGGAACCAAAGAAATGTCCGTTAAACTGTACGTTGGTAATCTCTCATTCGCGACTACTGAGCTCGATCTGCAGGATCTGTTTGCACAAGTCGGAAGTGTTTTAGACGTCAAAATCATCCAGGATAAATTCACCGGGAAATCGCGTGGATTTGGTTTCGTTACGATGGAGTCGCAGGAGGAAGCGAATGGCGCCATTAGCCGATTCAATGGATTTTCTCTTGATAATCGCCCTCTGACGGTCAATGAAGCCAGGCCGCCTGAAGCTCGGCAAGACCGCTTTTTCGGCAACGAGCCGTCGCGCGGCGGCGGTGGTGGCGGTGGTGGTCATAAAGACTCGCGCGGTCGCGGCGGTCGTGATTTTCGCCGAAATCGCTAATGTAGAGCTTTAAAATCGCGCTAAAACGTGGCGCCCTACAAATGGCGGTCAGTACTCTGACCGCCGGTTTGTTTTGCGATCGGTTGGCAGGAATCGATATCCGCGCGCGCCTGCGGGTCTTCTTTTCTTTGTTAGGTAACTTGCTTGGGAAGGCAACGCGGAACGCTTCCCTTACTTACCGGGATCGCTCAGTCGGTCCCGCTGACGAGCCAACTCCCGCTCGGCCCATTGAACATCTTCGTAAGCCGCGCGCCTCCGTTGGTATTTGCGAAAGAGAATCTCCCGGAATTCCTCAAGATCCTGTAGCGGAGGTTCGTCGTAATAGCTCCAACACACTTCGTCTGCGCGTTTTGATTGGAAGCGCCACGAACCGCCCGATTTAATAACGCGAACTTCCCGTTTTAGTCCCTCGTCGGTGCGAACGACCCAGGCGTGCTTATTGTGCATGACTGAAAAACTTTAGTTTGCGGCGGCTCGGCGTCCACGCTAATTCCTTCTCCTCTTGAGCGCTGGTCTTAAGATTCTTGCCTATCTAATCGGAACCGTTGCGCTGGGCGCAACAATTGCCCCTGGCCTTTTTTGGGCCGGCCAGTTCGCCTCCCATTTAAAGTACCTCGGGTTTCTCGCGAATACGGACTTTCAGCGCTTCTTTAATCGATCCGTTTTACTCTCCGCCTTTCTGCTTCTGATCCCACTCGTGCGATGGGTCGGATTGGACCGGCTCCACAATCTTGGTCTACGAAAAAATCCGCGGAGAATACGGCATTTGCTCGGTGGTTTTCTCATTTCTGCGAGTACCATCTCCGCTTTGGGCGGCTGCCTTCTCGGGTTCGATATCTGCGAACTGAAGAGTCCTTTTCCGTGGAATCTTTTGCCGTCAATACTTCTGACAGCAGTTTCCGTTGCGATCATCGAAGAAGCCTTGTTCCGAGGAGCGATCCTCGGGTTGGTTCGCCAAACGGTCTCCACGGCGCCAGCCGCATTCTTTGTTTCAGCACTTTTTTCGATCGTTCATTTTTTGAATCCGGCGCGCGAACAGATCGCCGTCGTCCATTGGTATTCCGGTTTCGAGCTGTTGCCGCACGCGTTCTGGAAGTTTTCGGACCCCCTGACGGTACTGGGTGGATTCATCACGATTGGAATACTCGGGCTAATCCTCGCGCACGCGACAATCCGGACAGGCTCCCTCTGGCTCGGAATCGGCATTCATTCCGGGTTGATTTTCGCAAAAATGGGATTTAACAAAGTGACAAAAAAAATTCACGATCTCACTCCGTGGTTTGGTGGTGATATCACCGTCGGGATCGGATCCATTCTGATCCTGCTCTTACTCTGGCTTTTAATTTGGATAATTTATCTGCGTGGAAAATCGGGTTCGGACATTGCTTAATACCCTGCTTGAGGTGTTCTACCCCTCCAATTGTGTTGGGTGTGGACATCCGCAAGACCCTGGAACCCTTCTTTGCAACGAATGTAAGGAGACAGCGCCTCGTATCCGGGCGCCGTTCTGTCGCTGTTGCTCCAGACCGTTCGCGGGCTTCATTTACGGAGAATTCTCCTGCCCAAACTGCGAAGATCGCACGCCGGCTTTTGATTGCGTGGTGTCCAACTATCAAGCAAAGGGTGTGTTGAAAGAGTTGATCCACCGGTTCAAGTACGGGCACCAATTTTATCTGCGCCGTGTACTCGCGGAATTTCTGGTAGAAGCTATGCAAGACACACGCTTACAGGCAGATCCAGCCGACTACTTGGTCCCAGTGCCGCTTCACCCGACTAGATTTCGAGAACGCGGGTTCAACCAGGCCGACGCCTTGGCCGAGACTCTCTCCAAACGGACGCGGGTTCCGATCCTGCGGTGTATCGAACGCCGACGATACACCAACACTCAAACGCGGTTCGACCGCTTCGAACGAATGCAGAACTTGCGCAATGCATTCGTCCTGCGCAAGAATAGCGATGTGCGCGGAAAACACCTGGTACTCCTCGATGATGTACTGACCACTGGCTCGACCTTGCACGAGTGCGCCCTGGTATTACGCGCGGCTGGCGCTGAATCTGTCCGCGCAATAACTGTTGCCCGAGGCTGACAACTTTCGGTCGAACCGCGATCTATGCCAATTTTTCAGAAACCACCTCTCAAGCTCGCAACCAACAAAAAAAGGGAAATGCCAGAGGGACTTTGGCAGAGATGCCCCGACTGTGGCGAGGTCATCCATAACCTCGAGCTCGTGCAGAACCTTAAAGTCTGCCCGAAGTGCGATTATCATTTCACGTTGTCGGCCAAGGAACGAATCGACAACTTGATCGATCCAGGAACTTTCACCGAATTCGATCCCAATATGCTCTCCGTCGATATCTTGCGCTTCAAGGGAGTGGCGGCCTACGGAGAGCGACTGAAAAGTTATCAGGAAAAGACCGGTTTGAAAGATGCCGTCCAGACCGGCTTCGGGACGCTTGAGGGAAAACCGGTCGCCATCGCTGCTATGGATTTTAGTTTCCTTGCCGCAACGATGGGTTCCGTCGTCGGTGAAAAAATAACCCGCCTGATCGAGCGCGGCACGCAAGATCGGCGGCCAGTAATCATCGTTGCCGCCTCTGGCGGCGCCCGCATGTACGAAGGGATGCTTAGCCTCATGCAGATGGCAAAGACCAGCGGGGCGCTGGGTCGCCACGCCAAAGCAGGATTGCCGTACATCTCCGTTCTCACCCATCCAACCACGGCGGGTGTCATGGCCAGCTTCGCTTCGCTCGGCGATCTCATCCTGGCTGAGCCGAAATGCATGATAGGATTTGCTGGGCCGCGCGTCATTAGGGAAACGACGCACCAAGACTTGCCGCCGGGATTCCAAACCGCCGAATTCCTCCAGGATCATGGACTGATCGATTTGATCGTCCATCGGAAACAACTGCGCACTACCCTGATTTCTTTGTTCAATTATCTCAAACCGGCAGCCTAAGTAATTGAAAACCGAGGTGAACGCAGCTTATAATGCCGCTATTGATTGGTTGTTCGAAACCCAACGTCGGGGAGTCAAGCTCGGCCTCGACAATGTCCGGCGTTTATTGGCGGACTTGGGAGATCCGCAGAACGACTTGAGGTTCATCCATGTCGCCGGTACGAACGGCAAAGGATCGGTCTGCGCGATGATTGACTCCATTTACCGGGCCGCCGGAATTAGGAGCGGACTCTTCACCTCGCCACATCTGGTCCGGTTTAACGAGCGAATCCAGATCAACGGTCGGCCGATCGACGATGCGGACGTCGTCAGGGCTATTCACCGGATCCGTGCACGAATTAACGAGGAGCGTCATCCAACATTTTTCGAGATTACAACGGCACTTGCCTTCGATTATTTCTGGCGAAATGGCGTTGATCTCGTCGTCCTTGAGACCGGTCTCGGCGGCCGGCTGGACGCCACCAATATCGTTCTTCCCTTGGTTTCCGTGTTGACTTCCATCGACATGGATCATCAGAAATGGCTCGGCGACACCCTCGGCGAGATCGCCGCCGAAAAGGGGGGAATCATCAAGCCGGGCGTCCCTATTATTTCCGGGCCGCAGTTCGCTGAAGTCCGGACCGTTCTTGAGCAGATTGCTGCGGCGCATTCCGCTCCTATCACCTACGCGGAAATCCCCGTCGAGGGCCTGTTCATCGGATTGGCTGGCGCACACCAGCGACTGAACGCCGCCATCGCCGTGAATGCGATCCGCATGGCGGGCATCCCGGCGGACCCGCAGGCGCTCAAGGAGGGGCTTGCAAACGTCTATTGGCCAGGCCGATTTCAACGCGTCAACGAACGAATCGTCCTGGATGGTGCGCATAACCCGGCCGCCATGAGGTCCGTCGTTGAAACGTGGCGAGAATGTAGCGGACCGCAAAAGGCGACCATCATTTTCGGTGGACTATTCGACAAGGACCTGCAAGGCATGATCTCAACGCTGAGTCCATTGGCAGCCCGTTTCTTGATCGTTCCGATTCGAAGTCAGCGCGCCGCATCGCCCGCCGAGATCGAGCCACTCGTGCCGCAACATCTTCCGGCCACTCAATGCGCATCCGCAGAGGAGGCGTTGGACCTCGCCCATCGTTTCGACGAGCAAATCCTGGTCACCGGATCGCTGTTCCTGGTTGGTGAAACCCTGGCCATTCTGGATTCGGCGCAAGCGCTCCTTCAAACCAGCAATCAGTAAAGATTGACAACAGGCTATTTTTCTGTTGTTCTATTGCGGTGCTCGGTACCTACTCGATCACGCGGCTCGACGACCAACCGTACGTCTGCCATTCAGGCAGCCAAGCGGGGATTTCCTGCTCCTTCGTCCTGGAGAGCCCCATCCGGACAAAAATTCTTCCTTATTCCTATCTCTCGTGCATCGACCTTTTGGGAGATTGTCTGATTACCCTGCGGTATTCCTTCGCCGATGTCGAAATCTCTCTTGGCAGAGATTTTCCCGGGCGCAGGCAGTTTATCGACGACCTCGCGAACTTCCGAGTCTCCCTCATTCGAGAATCGCGTCAGGTCAAAATCCGTATTCTCACCGAACAAAGCTCAGAAAAGACTGAGGTCTATTAACCCATCAATTCACCGCTGCCCCATTGGGTTTGGCTTTGCGCTTCTTTTCTTTGATCTCGAACGCCAGAGAAAGCACCCGCCGATATTTTGCCTGCCCCACTGCCACCAAACGAATGCTCAGGTCGGTCTTTTCGTTAATCTCGTGCAGCGCACGGTCGATCGCACGCTGCTTCAGATTAGGCCAATGCACGAGACATTTCTCACTGATGACATTGCCCTGCGCATCCGTTACTTCGTCTACCGCGAGCACCTTCCTGATTTGCGGAATCGAGATCCGTTTCAGGACGATATGCCGCCATTTCCACGCCCACTCGTATAGACGGATCGAATATTGACTTGCCAATTTGACACTTGCCCGCTCCGAATCTTCGTTTTGATGGTTTTTCAGCCGCTCAAGATGCGGGACCACACCCGGATCGAGATGCAGCGTCATTCTCTTTTCAACCATCGTGATCGAGCTCAGCCAACGCGCGTAAAGTACCGAATTCTGCTTGTCTCCATTGTGCAGCACAAGGCGGTGATACGTCAACAGCTTCATCGCCGCCGGCTGAAGATCGAAATCGTCAAAGTCGTACGCTGTGACTCCGGGCTTAAGGCGGTCCACAATATCTATGACGATTTCCCGCTCATCCGGAGTCAACTTGTAAAACGCTTCGATCAGATCATCACCAAAGCCGAGTTGGTCGCCAGTCCCCGGAAGTGGCAACGTATTGAAAACTTTGTTGTGTTTGCGCACTTTACTTTCAGTCGATTAGGGTGTTACACAAACTACATACCAAATTTTTAAAGAGAAGCACTAAAAATGGTCATCGCGAAGGAAACTAAGCCAAGCACGGTTGAACCTGCTAAGTGGTCGTTCTCGGCGGATGGCAAATCGCTGTCGATCGACGACTTCCTCGAGACGTATCGCAAACAGGGGATTTTCTACGAGGGCAAGGAGCAATGGCTAAAGGGCGTCACAAAGGTGACTTGGGAGAATTTTTTCCTGGTTTGCACCGAAGAGTTGGATGATATCTCCCAAAGAGCGGCGAAAATGCTCATTCTCTATTGTCTGGAAACCGTGGAAGATGTCTCTTCGCGTATTCGAGGACCGGTCTCCTCCTCAAAAATTACGGACGCGATGAAACGGGAATTTGAGGAGCAGTACGACAACCGGATTTACCAATTTCAATGGGCTATGCGGCACGAAGCAGTTCGCGATGCCGTGACAAACGCCGTTCTGAATCGCTGGGGCAAATAGCGTCGTTTCCCACTTTCCCCCGGAAGGTTGGCGGCTCCGGCAAGCTGTCCTTCTTACCACCGGGTGAGCGAATCCTCGTCTACTCGAAGTATGCCCTTCGAAGCTCGGCGTCAGCCGAACGCAGGAGACCTTGCGCACGGTTAATAAAGGTGTGGTGAAGGAGATGGTGCGGGGTCAAGAACCATCCAAAGAATAGCCTTCTCTTCGAGTCCATTTATACTTGACAACAGTATTTTTAAATGTTTTCATTGTGACTCGTGATTCAAACCCCTGCCGTCATTACTGCTCCCGGCAATTTCGTCGATGATCCGCCGGTCGAACAATCTCCGGATTCCATCTCCGTCCGCGGCCCGGACGATCCGGTTATACAGCTGCCGGCCTATTGCAAAGGCGCCATCTCGACGAAGTTGGCACAATCAGGGCGCTTCGAGATTGTCGGCCAATCCCTTTTTCCGAATCTCGATCGCGGATCGGGCGTCAACCGACTGCTCCCGAGATTCGCAATCAGAGTCGTCAAAAGCGGCCAAACAATCTACGAGCGGCGGTACTCCGCTCATGAAACGTCTCTGGCAGAGGCGCTCGCCAGCGCAGGCCGCTGGATCAGCGACCGCAGACGTCAGGAGAGGTGGAAATACATTTGCTCTTGGCCGCTGCTCTTGCTCTGGGCCTTCTCCATTGCCGTCGGATGGCTCTTTGAACCAATCGTTGGCTGGCTCAGTTACCTTCCGCTCTTTGTTGGCTTTCCGTTCAGTTTCTATTTTGCCCCTCCCCTGTCGAAATCACGACAAACGACAGCGTCGATGGGCGGATTCAATTGGAAACGAAACGACTTTTGCAGAGGATGGCTGATCACGGGAGACACCGGTGCCGGGAAAACGTTCGCGATCAACGTCCTCCTCCACTCGGTCTTTCAACACGAGCCTAACTGGGGCGGGCTCTGTTGCGACGAAAAGGGCATCTACCACGAAACCCTTGTGCGTATGGCCAGAAAATATGCTCGCGAAGACGACTTGCTGCTGCTGCAGACCAGACCAGATCACGCGGAGGACGATTGGGCCCCACCGGCCCGCTTCAATCTGCTGTCGGACCCGACTATTCCCTGGTCAACGTATGCGACCGTCATCGTCGATACCGCGTCAGCGCTCGCCTCTGGCGCCGAAGACAAGGGGTTCTTCAAGACGCAGGCGCATGCCAACATAGGGCGAGGAATACAGCTCTTCCGCCTTCTGGATCTGGTTCCGACAATGCATCATTTACTCGAGGTACTCCAATATCAGCCAATCCTGAAATCGCTGCTGCAACGTCTGGAGTCAGTCAAAACTCGAGGGGATGCCGACGCCAGGGAATGCTACGAACACTTTCTGAACGGATATCTCCGACAGCCTCCGGAGCAACTCGGAGGCGTTATATCCACGATTTACAATTACCTGAACTATTTCACGAACCCCGATATCGTCGAAGTCTTCGGGCCAGAAGAAAACTCCTTCGACTTTTCGGCGCTGGACGATGGAGCAATTATTTGTCTCTCAATGCCTCAGAAGTATCAAACCGAACGCCGATACATAACGACCATTTTGAAGCTGCTCTTTTACACCCATGTGCTTCGCCGCTTCGATCCGCGACCGCCCGGTCAACGATCGGTCCAGGAAGACAACCTTCTCATTTGCTGGCAGGACGAAGCGCAACGCTTCATTTCCGAGTCAGATTCGAACGTCGACGTTATCCGGCAAGCAAACGCCACCACCGTCATGGCTGCGCAATCCAAACTCTCGTTCTTTCCGGCTCTCGGAACCAAGGAGAAGGCCGAAGTCACGATGCTGAATCTTCGAAACAGAATCATCTTCAAAGCCGCTGACAAAGCCTGCGCAGAAGGTTCGGCCGACTTCATCGGAAAACGGATGCATTGGAAAAAATCTTACACACACGGCAGAGGGGGGCGCAGCACGACACGATCCCGCGAAGAAGAGTACCTCGTAAAGCCGTTTGAGCTTATGTCGCTGCCCAAATTCAAAGCTGTCATCAAGCATTGCGAAAGCGGATTCCGCAAAACGACCATTCACCCAGTCGATCCGGAAGGAAATACTCCAGCCTGGTATCCCTTCTGGAAGCGTCTCTTAGGCTGACTATGGAAAGCAAAGCGGAATGCACGTCATCTCTTTTCCGGCGTGTTTGATCTAATCAAAAACCGAATCGTGATCTTCATGCATCACGCAATCTCTTTAGAACTCGTTTCGGTGCGGAAGCATCCGGTTTAACACACTGGATCTCGCGTTGATCTTTTGAAGCCGCATGATAAAGAACACATTTTTAGCGACTTACAAATGGGCGCGGCAATGTTAGTCGACAATCTTCTTCACTGATAGTTCCACTTATAGATCAGATTTCGAGTGTTCCCGATCCGTGACTTTCTGACTCACGACGTATTCAGACGATTTTTATTCAAAATTTGCTCATATTCCCTTTTCCCGGTTCCAGTCCCAGAGCGGAACAGCGGCCTACTGGCCGCCTGTCCTAGAATTGTTATCCTGCGTGCCATTACGATAAAAAAATTTGAAACCATTTTACCCAACCGGTCGTCATACCATGGACGAAGTAAACATAAACAGACTATGAAAAAATTAATCGCCTTGGCTGTCGTCGCAATTGCGTCGCATGTAGTATCAGCGTTCGCAGGGGAGGAGGTCGCCAGTTCGAAAGAAGTCACTGCGCCACCACCACCACTGCCGACAAGTTACTTCCGAAGTAACGAATTCAGTCTCGGGGCATTCGGTTCCTACGGCGTAGGATTCTACGACAATCACCGTGCAATTGGAAACCATGCCTGGGGAGGCGGTATCGATGGTCAATACTTCCCGCTCCAACCGTACCTCGGCGTGTCAATCGAAGGTGATTTTTTCAATGAGGTACCGAGAGATAATTTCGGATCGACGGTAACCGGTAACGCGATCCTTCGCTATCCGCTCGATCTCAAAATCCCCGGCCTGCATCTCGCGCCCTATATATTTGGCGGAGTGGGCGGGATCTTTAACGAAAGCAACGCCTTCACCCGGGTCTCGACCTTTGGCGCCTCGGTGAGTCATAGCGGTCACAAGGATGAAGTCCTCGGGGATGCCGGCGGAGGTCTCGAATACCGTTTTACACCAAAGATTGGATTGTTTACGGACGCTCGATATAACTTTGTCAACGGAACCCGAAACGACTTCATGCTGACGCGTTTGGGTGTACGGTTCTCCTTCTAGCAGGCAAGGATCGCACACAGGCTGAATCTGCTACGAATTCATTCGCGATAGAACCCTCTCAGGCTGACGCTGCGGGTCAGCCTGAGAACCTGTGAGTTAACCGGCCACGCCAGCGCGAGAAGTGTGTTCTTGGTCCGCTTAAATAGGTTGCGTCGCTGACAAATCTCTAAGGAGCTGTGAGCGATGCAGGCTGACTTCTTCTGTGTTCATGTTCACCTCAAGACCAGGCTTCCCACACTGGAGTCGTAATAGAATTTTCCTTCAGCGGGCTTCCCGGAGCGGAGCGCATAGTCCAACGAAGGCAGGTTGAATTGCCGATCGACCTCTTGCCTTAACCTGCGGGCGCCTTGGGTTTTATTGTATCCCACCCGGAGCAGAAACGCCGTCACTGGCCCGCAATCGACTGACAATTCCATTCCGAAAAACTTCGAGAGCACGCTGAGTTTTGCATCGATCAATGCATCAATGATCACTTTCTGGACCTCCAATCCGAGCGGCCGGAAGACAATGCGCTCCGTGATCCGGGCAAACAGTTCCGGACGCAATGCCTTGCTTGCCCCATCCAAAGCCACTCGCTCCATCATCGCGTAGGGAGCGCTCTCCATCCTGGCCAGATCTCCGCTCCCAAGATTGCTTGTCAGCACAAGATAGAATCTCGCTACAGAAATTCGATCTCCCGAAAACGTCGTCAGCGCCCCTTCTTCGAGCAGCGATAGAAAAATGTCGATTAATCGAGGATGCGCCTTTTCAATCTCGTCAAAAAGGAGCGTTGCACCTTCCGGATTTCGGTGAATTGCCGCCTCCACTCGGAGCAGGAATTCAGGCAATCGTGAATCGGAAGAATACTCGTTCATGAAAACCATTTCGAGCGTCGACTGACCGCCAAAAAGATATTCAGTAAAGCACTTTGCGGACTCAGTCTTGCCTACGCCTGTCGGCCCGAGAAAAAGAAAACTGCATCTTGGCTGACTCCCGCGATCGTTCAATCCCAACTCAGCCGCTTGAAGAGCGCGCGCAATCCGGCTAATCGCCGCAGACTGGCCCGCAATCCGAGATTCAAGGTAGCTTGGCAATCCTGAGAGATAGAAACGCCACTCGATTTCAGGATCGACTTCCGACCATCCCGTTCCCAGGGCCGCTCTATCAAGCAAATGCATATCCGGTTCGGCGTTCAAAATTCAGGGTTGGCGGGGCGAACGCTTTGCTGTGCTCGGCTTTGAAGAAGCGAAGCGGGACGCTTCGCTGGACGGTGAACATTCAAGGATTTGGGCTCCGCACAACGACATCGCCCTCCCCTGCCCCGGTCGTCTTGGCCTGCGGCTGTTCGTCGCCTGAAGTCGAGCTATCGCCTTCCAAGTGTTTGACCCGCTCATTCAGGACAGAAACAACGGCGGTCAGTTTTCGTTCTGCTTCTGCGGTATTTTTCGCAATAACCTCCACGCTGCTTGTCAGCTTTTCCTGGCTCTCCCGTAGGTCTTTCATCCCTTCGTTCGCTTCCTCGATTCCGCGCCGAGCCTGGAAAATTTCCCGGGAAGTTTCTCCAGCCAGCGGTTCGGGCGCATACTCCGGCTTACGCAGACCGACAATTGGTCCGAGAATCACTTCGTTTTGATTTCGCGGCGATCGAGTGATCCAGGCCGGCTGCTGTTCCAGGCGATACACCGCATGGCGTTCATGCATGATCCGCGAGTCTGCCGGGTCGATATAACGATTCATCCCATACACCTTGACCGTTTCCGATTGACGCAAGCTTCCAACGGCGCCCAACGGCGCCGAGCCGGTTGACAAGCCTCTGCCGGCAGCCACCGCTTGCTCGGTGCGAGACGGCGCGAGTACAACTGTCGGTTCGGACTGACATCCTGCAAGTACGATCAAAGTGAATGGCAGAGACAGACGTTTCATACATTATTTATTAGTGCTGTTTATTATCTGATTGAGCGCAGGCAACAACGGGTTGATCAATTCGGACGGGTTGACCGGCTCAGCCCGACGGACTTCGGCCCGTTGCTGGCGTTTCGCGAAATCCGCATCTTCGCGAGCGACGCGCACATCGTCGGCCGCAACAACAGCATTGGAAAGATCGATCGCCTCCGTGCAATAAACGTAAAACTGCTTTCCAGCCGGAACCCGGACAAAGAAACCGTCCCGCTCGATGCTGGAGGCAATCTGCTCGGCATACCGATCCAGAACAGTCTGGGTTCCGCCGACAGCCGGATTGATCACCGCGCCTTGAAGCGCGCTCATGCCAAGTGAACTGTTATTGGTATATACGCGGTTGCCAAGCACGCCGTTCGCGCCGGACGAAAAGGCGCCCGCAATCCCGCTGACCAGTGACGCGGCGTAAAGCTTGATGAGATCGCTGTTCGCGGTGCGGATCACGTCCCCGCGAAGTCCGGCGCTGCCATCGGTAATTCCGTAACTATCCAGAGTGTCATCTTTCTCCATGTCCAGGACCATCCCGTGAACAACAAGTTCCCGGCCCGAGCCGTCCGGTTCGTTCAGCACGAAGGTGAATTCGCCGTTGCCGGCGATACGCTCCCGGACTCGATCGACATTCGCCACACCATGGACCTCTGACTCCGCGCGAATGATTATTTTCCCATTCCACCAGAGGTCGTCTGTCACAAGTCCAATAATCGGTGTCGTAATGTTGCTCGAATCCACCGTATTCACGAGCTGGCATTTCACCAGGCGGAACGCGGGTGCGTAGTCTCCTTTCGGTTCCCGCTGCGGCGCCTTGTCAGGCTGCGGATCTCCGGCAAAGATCGTGAGCGACGCAACAACGGTTTTCGGAGCTTCCTGTCGTTCCAAGTTGTCCTCGACGCCCATCTGCACTCTTTGTCCCTGCCGCTGCCTCGGCTTCGGCGGAAGCACCGGGTTGAAATTTCGAATCGAAGATGTCATCGGCTCAGTCACTTTTCCCACCCCAACCTCCAACTCTTTTTGACGTTGAACGATTTTCTGGTGTCCACCCTTTTGGAGAAGCGCAAATCCAAGAACCAAACCGGCAACGCCGATGACAACGGCGGCGCTAATGAATGTCCGACTATTCATCCGCTTGAGCTGCTACCTCGTCGCTTGTCTCTTTTTTGTTCGGTCGACCCGCGTCATTCTCTGCTCGCGGCGCCGATGATTTCCTTCTGCGTTCGTGCGTTTTCCGTGGCTTCTTATTCTCTGCCACGATCAACGGCCCTCCCGGCCGTCCGTTCTCCGCCGCCGGTAGCGCAGGTTCCTGCGACCCTGGTTGCGGCGTTGGAACTGGGTCCGCAGGCTCTTTCCGGTTTGTGGGTTCCTTCGAATCACTCTGCCCAGTGATCTGCCGCATCACGATGTCGAATTTATTCGTGACGGCCAAATCGTTGCGACCCCCCGTCGATGTGCCTGCGACTACAAAAAACGCAGGCAGCGTCTTTCCAGCCTCAACAATGCCGCCGGCATCGGAAACGGTCTCTGGATACACTTCGTCGCCGATACGGACACCGAGGCTTTCTGGATCATACAAAAAATCCTTGTCGGATTGATTGGCTAGCTCGACGTCGAAACCAAGGGAATCGAGGCTGTCGTCCCGAATGACGCGCCGCAAAGTGAGCTTAAGACCTTCAACGCTCGATTCTGAGTTCGGTTCAGCCACCTCCATGTTTCGGAATATGTCCGGCGCGCTGACCTTCAGAGACTGGTAAGCCTTAATCTTGTCCAGGAACCCGAGCAAGCGAGCGGGTGAAATCTGCTTGTCTTTGCCGAGAACATCGCGCGGATTGGAAGCAGTCTTTGCGGAACTATCCTCAAAAACCATGACAAAGCTTGGATCCGCCACCGCGGTGCAGAACAAACAGTACACTTTCCCGTCAAGAACCACCGCGAGGTTTCCTTCCGCCCCTTCACGCATCGCCTTCAGGGAAAGAAAGTTGGTTCCTTTGTTGAAAGAGATCTGGAATAGGTCCGCGCCGTCTGAAGACGGGCTAACACTAAAACCATAACCGTCGAGCGCCTCTATTTTGTAAGGAAATTCCAGAGTGGTGATGCCGCGGGTACCCAGTTTGACAACAGCAGGTTCATTTTGATTCAGCGGAATTCGAACCACTTTGGACGCGAGAGTCGGATTCCCTGGTGATAAGATCGGGACCGCACAGACAAGGGCCATCGATAGGAAACGCATAGTACTTTATTGTTGCTTTTGAATTGGAAGTTGCTCCGGCTGACCAAAGGTGTAGTCCGCCACTGCGAATGGATACCTTTTGTTGCGCCCTAGATAAGGATTGCGGACAAGCTTCAGGTTCAACGTGACCGCCTGTGGTTCGCTCAACTGCTCATCGCCGATCTGGGCTTGTGTCAGGACCTGCCCAATAACACGGCTCATCACCACTCCCTGTTCCAGACGTTGCAGATCGATCCGGCCAACTTCGAACTTTTGATGGATATTTTTCTTTGAGAATTCTGCTGCCGCCCGACTAAACTCCGCTTCAGCTTTTTTAGCTGCGTCCGGTAGAAATACCCGTTGCAGCGTCTCAGGCGCGTCGAACCCTTGTGGCCCTCGATCCAGAAACGACTTGGCGGCCCAAAGAGAAAGTGTCTCCAGGATCTCGTTGCTCTCTTCCAGAGGCACCAGCGGTGAGATGATGAGTGACTCTGTCCCATCCATTAGAGCGACCTTCTCCGGGCGCATCATCGCAGAGACGATACAAACCGGGATGATCAGATGCGCCGCCAATGAAACGACGAGCGCGATCCACAAGAGCCGAACTGTCCGGCGGCCCGAAGCGAGCGCGTTCGACGCTAGATTCTTCCGGCGCTCCCTCTCCTGGAACGGATTGCGGGACACGGAGGTATCATTCAGTTGCTCGTCTGCCACCCATCCATCCGTCGAGACATTTTCGCCGAAGGCGGTCACTTCCTCGATGGGTGCCGTGACCCCCACGGCCACGGGAGCTTGACCGCCTCGCTCCAGATTTATCGCCACGGTTTGCATGTTCTAAACTTCGTCAATATATCTCCGCGCCCGGAGTGAAGATCGGTTCGCTTGATTGGCGGACGTTCGAGAACTCCTCCCGCTGGGTCCGAAAGCCGCCAGCGCTCGATATTCCAGCCCACTCCCTTCCCCGCTCCCTTCCACCACTGCGTGCCCGACAAATCGGGCGACACTCCCAAAACGATTCATCATCGCTGCCCCGGCCCCCATCATGCCTGCACCTAAACCCAACATTCCTTGCGAGACGTTCTCTTGCCCGTTCGCACCACGAAAAAGCGGAGTTCGGCTCTGCACGCCAGGTTCACCCTGATCCGCCGCGGATGCGCCCATCGGTTCAGCGAAGAATTCTCCGGGCCCCTGATTCGGAGCGCAATCAAGCGGTCGCGCGTCCTGTCCATCGCGCCCGGTACTTTGTTTCATACTGGCTAGTGAACTTGCCGTCCCCGCCATTCCACCGCCGTAAATCGCCAAGGAGCTCGCTCCGACAGCCGAGAAAACAGTGCCGGCAAACCCTTGAATCACAGCCCCGCCGCGAATCACCACTTTCTGAACGAAAATCGGCGCAACCACATGGCCAATCAGGACCCAAAGAAGCACTGGTACAGCGAGGACAATGGCAATCATGAGGGTCGCGAAATTCTGATTCTGCGGCGTGGGAAGGCTCTTGAAAATGCCAAGAGTAACGCTATTCACAAGGCTCCATCCCACCGGCCAGCTCAAGACGCCGACGAAGGTTAGAAAAAAGCCGACTGCCTTGCTCTTGAGCGACCGGTGCGCGTACTCTGCAACTGCGATCGGGGTGTAGAGTTTGAATCCGATCACCACCACCTTCTGCACGAACTGCATCAAGAGGATGATCACCTTGCACAGCAACAAGCATAAGAGGTAAATGGCGAACAGAACTTCCCACACCAGATTCTGCGTGAACCCCGCGATATAGCTCCAGGCGATTCCCACGTCCTTTCCGAAATCCAGCGGATTCGAAGAAAACTGCGGAGACGCCTGAGCGTTCGCAGCTTCACTCCCCGAACCACTTTTTGTGAGGTCGCTGCCCTTGATTTTCGCCTGCAACACCTGTTCCAATCGCGCTATGGCGGGTGCCTGACCGGACTTCATGGAGTAGGATTGATCGCCGAAATTTACCTGCTCGGCTGCCGGGAACTCCGCAAGGGCACGCGCCGCTTGATCACACCACTCGATGCAGTTGGGCGCAAAACTGATGCTCGCTACAAGCAGAACCGCCCGCAGCAAAGCACCGAGGAATCGGCGGGTCTCGGGATAGAAGAATTCCCGCATCGTGCCAACTGTCAGCAAAACAAAAGCGATCGCGTAGGCCGCGGGTTGATAATCGTTCAGCACCTGCTGGATGGAAGCTACGAGCGGCTCAAGATTCAGAAATCCGTCAAGGGCTCCAGTCGCTGATGTATAAGTTTCCGAGGCGGACAGTTGCGCATTCATGGTTGATTGCCTTCCTACCTTCCAGCAGCGGGTCCTAACAATTCTCCCCCCAAATCACGAAGCTCTTGATTCTCCGCCACCATTTCTTGAATCCGGCGCTGCCGGGAAGCCTCCTGAACGCGCGCTTGGTCATTTCGATTCACTTCGCTCTGAACCAGAACTTTGAGTGCGGCTAAGGAGGCGCGATGCATGTTCGTGTCCAGAGTGCCTTGGACCGCCTGCAGCTTCGCCTTCAGCTTTTCGGTTTCGACCAATGACCCGGCGCTATCGATTTGATGCGCCGTGTTATGAACTTCGTCTTCAAGTCGGTTGAAAGACTGATTCACGGCAGAGAGCTGGGTGTTATAATCGTCATTCATATCCTGGACCATTCCGAATTTCTTGAAACTTCCGGTTTCGTACTGAATTTGCTGCCCGAACTTGTCCGGCACTTCGCTCAAATCCTGGTAAAGACCTTGTCCCGTGTATTTCAGTGCGGCGATTCCGTTTGCAGTTTCAGTGAAGTCCGCCACTGTCCTCCCGACTCCCATCTTCACCTTGTTGACCTCTTGGAACAAGTCGTCCAGACCTAACATGTTGACGTAGGTCTCCGGGTTGCCGAACCGTCGAAGCTGCTCGACATTCTGGTTCACGATGTTGGTCAACTGATTGATCTGCTCCAACTGCTTTTGAATCATCGTCGTGTACTTCGTAATATCCTCGGCATGCTGGGCTTCCTGTCTGACTTGTCCATACACCTGCTGAGCGACGTTCAGGACCGTGTGGATTGGGTCATGAACAACGGTGCTCGCCCGTCCCGGCGCGCTAAACCACCATAGCAACAGTATCATTCGTGCGACTCTTTTGATTTTCATGCTTATTCCACGATCGGGATAATCACCTCTCGTTGGACTCTGATTACTCCGTTTGAATCTTGCCGCTCCGGAATGGTGGCATTGTAGTAACGGATTTTCCCTTCCAAATCTTCGTCCGCGGTCTTTTGCGCATCCTGATGCGCCCAATACGTGCGTTTCACCTGATCGGAGACACCCTTTGTGTAACCTTTGGCGAACTCGACCGGCACCGTACAGGCATCCATACCGCTAGTGACGAGAGGATCCCCTTCATTTGTCAGCGCCTCCGAACCTCTTCCTTGCACGGTCGTTTCCCCTTTGGGAACGTTCGGTCCGACCGTGCAGCTTGCTAGTATCAAGCAGATTGCTATACCGATCCATTTCATAGTATCGGTTCCGTCGCGGATTCTTCGCTGGCGCAAAGTAGCTTTTCCGATTCCTTGATGATGCCGGTGACGATGTTTTGATAGCTGCCTAGCGACGCCGCGCGACTGTCAAACGTTTCGTTGTCGCTCGAGGCGGCGAAGAGCAGCTCGCGCGATGCTACATTTTTCACGGTACCGACCAGCCGCCGGATTTTGTCGTTCGCGATGTAAGTGAACGCGCTGAACCGTTCCTTCGGGTCCATCAGCTCTGGAAGCGGATAGGAATGGATCGTCTCGACGGTTTTGTCGGAAAGACCGAGCGCTGCACCGATTTCCTTCGCGTCGTCCCGACTCTGCTGGGAGGTCACGAAAAACATCTTTGAATTTCCGATCATGGCGCCGCGGACCTCGGATGTTTTGAGGACATCGTACTGTTGGACGACCGCCAGAATGTTACAGCCAAATTTGCGCATCTGCCGGTAGTATTCCTGGATCATGCGAACGCCTCCTGGAATTTCGAGCGTTCTTGCGGCTTCTTCGAATATGGCGATCTTCGGCACCGATCGGGGCATCGTGATGATCTTTTGCCTCCCGTAATTCGCCACGAGGAAGTTAGCTGCGGCGCGCATCTCGGTCGCGTGCTCGGGAATCTGGCCCAACTCGAAATGGGCAACTCTGCCATCTATCCGGATGTTGCTGATGCCATCAAAGAGTCTTCCCTTTTCGCCGTCACGGCTCCAGGCGCGGAGCAGCTTGCCGACGCGATCGCTCTCTTCTCGTTCCCTCGCGCCACCACGAGGGTTGAACAGGAACTGCTCTATCAGAGCACTATGAGACGGAAATTGTTCCGGACGAAAATAAGCGAACGCCAGGTCACGAACAAAATTGGTCGTGCCTGGATTCTTTGCGAATTCGGCGACCGCCTCTTCAGACAGCTCTTGCAAAAAATTCGCCGCCTCCTCCGAATTCTGTAGTTCCCAATCGCGGAACGCAGCGAATGCATCGACGAAATTTAATTGCGATCCCCGCAATCTCAGTTTGAGATAGCGGTCGATGGCAGCCGCGCGCCAACGCAGTTCCTCGGCGGCTTGTTCGTTCGCGACCATCCAATCGTTGAAAATGTCGGTGTAGAGTTGCTGCAAATTCTCAACGATCATAGCGTGACGAATCGCTTTTCGTTCGCCGTCGAGCCCTTCGTTCCCACAAAACAGCATGCAAAGGCCAGCGCTGAATGCGAGATGCATCGGCGCCAAGGGCGCCTCGCAGGTGTCCAAATAGTTGATCGTCAAATTGCCATTTGGATTAATGATCACCGGTTCACAGCCTTGCGTCTGCGTGACAACCGCGTGCGACAACCCTTCTTCGACGATCAACCGGAATCCGAACCGATGTCCAATCTGTGCCAAAAGGTCCGCGATAATGACCGACTTGCCCGCGCCGGTCATTCCAAACAAGACGCCGTGCTGCGGGGTGTTTCCGAGTCTCGTCTTGATCCCGACAAGATTCCCTCTCGCCCCGTTGTAAATTGCTTCGGCCCCTTCCAGGTGCCCCGTGAACGTCGCGGACCACGGGATCAAGTCTGCCAGGTAGGAGTCTTCGGCTGGCAGATCGAACGCCCGATAGCCGCCGAACGTCCATCCGGGCCATGTTTGATAGAAAAGCTGGCGTGCGTTCTCAGGAACGGTGGCGTGATGGACTACTGCGCCACCCATTGAGATGAACGCGTTTTTCAGAGAGGCGCATCGCGCCGCCAATTGATCAGATCTTCTGTGCCAGAGCCGCACCACAAAAAGAGCATTCAGCGGGATGACTTTGCCTTGCTGCAGTTCCGCGACTTTTTCCTGTTTAGCAACCATGTCGGTGACAAGAGAGTGTTTGCGCTCCGAAACGGCATCGATCTGCAGGCGTTGAATCGTTTGTTCTTCTTTTTCGATCACCTTATCCACCCGCTTGGGATAGACATTCATCGTGATCGCGTACTCCTGGAACCCCATTCCAGTCAACGCGGCCACGATCCCGGGGAATGTGCGGCGCGGCCACTGCCGGACGGCGAATATCGCGTGATGGTAGCAATCGAGTTTGAACGAGACACCGGCGTCTGCAGAAGGGGTGATTCCTTCTCCATGCAGGCAGTTTTGTTGAATCGAATAACCGGGATCCAATAACTCCAGGGGGTCGATCGCTGTCGCCTGAAGGTTCGTATTCAGAAATCGATAGTAAAAGAGAAAGTGTTCGCGATCCCGCATCGGCGTGATCCGGCAATCCGGAAAGAGCCGCGACAGCGCGCCCATCGCGAACTCGCACAGCGCCATGCTCTCCTTTCGGGAGAGCGCCTCAAAATATTCGGCAACCGCAGGGTAACCGGCGATCGGAACTTTAGTATCGATTATTCGCGTGAAGAAAAGGGTCAATCGTTCCCGGCGCAATCGTCCTTCTTCCATCGCGGTCTTATATCGTTCATAGCGCTCCGCTCGGATCAATACGCCGAATTGCCCGTGAACAGGGTCTTGACGGCGCAAATTCAAAGTTTCCTGGTGATACATTTCCAGTTCGTGGCGATAGTCGCTATCGATGCTCCACTGCACCTGGAGCGCGAATTCTTCTCCAAGAATTCCCAGAAGAATCCGTAAACGCTCGTGCAGATCATTTAGCTGCGTCACGCTGAACGCGCTGATTTCGCCCGGCTCAACGATGAATCCGCGCGATATCGCCGTTTTTCTTGAAGCGCCATCTCCGAACCAGAGCAGGTCGTTCAAGAAGAAACCGTTCGGCATGCCAGCACGCGAGATCCGCGAAATTGAATCTTTTCCTTTTCCGGAGATAACGCTCACGAGCGTTTCGCACGCGCCTATGAAGGTATCAATCATCGGTTCGGAATAAATGGGTGGCGCGGTTGGATGCGCACTGGCTGAAACGACCGTCCGTTAACCCAGGATGCGAACAGATCCAGATCGAACCGAGGCGGTTTCCGGCTGCGCAACGCTATGATGTACGCAACCGTCAGCGACGTTGGGAGCGAGGACAGCAGGAACTTTGCGAAGAGCGGAATCCCGTTCTGGCCGTTCAGCAACATTGTCAATAGGAAGACCGATACCATCCCGGAAATGATCACCGGCATCCCAAGGTTTCCTTCGAAGCCAAATGCGTGTCCGCTCGATCTCGCTCTCGGCCGGGTATCCGTATAGATCAGAGACTCGTGCATGTCAGGAATTGAATTGAAGTGAAGGACTAGATCAGTGCGCCGGTTAGAAGCCGGTGACGGCGCTGCCTGCCGCACCGCCGAACATGGCAAACAAGGCCTTCATCAGGGCCACAGCGCCGGCGACACCGATGCCGTAGATCACTGTCATTTTCCAATTTTCGTCCCGTTTCGCGTTCAGGAAGCCCGACATCACCATCACGCATCCCGCGATAAATCCGAAGACCATGATGAGGTTGAGGCCGTTTTTTAGCGGCTCGATGAAACTGTCCAAAGATCCTGTTCCGTCCGCAGAGGCAGCATCCGCGCAGGAGCAGACTAGCAGAGCAACAAGGAACGCTTTTCGCCACTTGCTGACGACAAACAATTGGCCGGAATCAAATCGGTGATTCATAACGAAACATTTGTATAATATGTTCTTTTACGTCGCAAGAAGAAAATACATTTATTTTTTATGTTGTTTACTTTCACCCTTGGAGAGCCTTCCGCGCAACACACGAAGGCGGGGGCAGGAGTTCAGGAGTTCAGGAGTTGCAGGAGTTCAGGAGTTCGGGAGTTCAGGAGCACCCCACGGGGAGGGCGCGTGAAGATTTAAGAAGAAACTCGCGCTCGGAGGCTTCACGCGCCAAAAGTATGTCGTACGGACGAGCATCGGAAGCAAAGGCCGAAATAACACTGGTGCGGGGAGCGTGAGCTCTCTAGCCCGATCAGGAGCATGGTTCTTCCCGGAAGGCGATGAAGTTATTGGTGAGGTTGCGGCGGCTGGCTGTCGTAATCAACCCGGAGAGAAGAGTGAGTTTAAGATTCGCCGGGAGGCCGATGCCCAGCCGTCGCGGAGGAGAACTACCATGTCAAAGCCATCCCGACAACAGCAAGGAAAAAAGGACGCGACGCTCAACGCTAAAGCTCCCAAGCGCAAGGCCAGAGGCAGCCATCGCCCGCAAGGTGAAGGCGACCAGCGAAGGTCCCAGCTCAGGATTACCAATCCAGAT
>Ga0302326_10002538_pt1 | contig 44226 bp, 17 predicted proteins | sample Palsa_T0_3_FD_202264 | JGI IMG/M metagenome (GOLD analysis project Ga0302326, IMG submission 202264) | Peat permafrost microbial communities from Stordalen Mire near Abisko, Sweden - Palsa_T0_3 | ecosystem: Environmental > Terrestrial > Soil > Palsa > Peat permafrost | place: Sweden: Abisko...
AACGATGGGGTAGAATCAGCCGGCAGCGCGGCGACTTCGCTGATTGGAAAAACGGAGTCCATGGTGTTGGTGACCGTATTTGTATTGATCGCCGCATTTGCATCGAAGGTAATGGTGCCCTGGTTGCTGATGGTTGCGGCGTTGGCCAGTGAAGACTTGGGCTGCACGGTGAAGGTGACGTATCCAGTGCCCTGGTTGCTGGCATTGTTGGGCGGCAGGAAGCCAGCCAGCGGATTGGCAGGCAGGCCGCCGGTGGCCGGATCGATCGACTCCATCGTCCAGTTAAGAACACCCGTGCTCGGATTCAGCGAAGCCTTCACGCTCACGGGATTCGGATCGGTAGAGACATTCACCTGGCCTGTGTAGGTCTGCTGACCCGCGGGGACGTCGATGGTTACATTGTTGAACTCGATCTGGTTGAGCTGCACGGTCGACCAGTCAAGGCTCGCGGAGAGCGGATCGATCACGACCACCTTTTCGGCAGGAGCTGTTGCGGTCGGCTTGTTCTCAAAGTAGATGGTGTAGACGATCGGCGTATTGGGCGGAACGAAGCCCTGATCGCCGAAGCCCGACGTCAACTTGCCGTTGGGATCGAGGGACCCCGCGGTTGGATCGTACTTGACAGTAATCTGACCGATATATGGCAAATCGCTGTGGTTTATTGGAGGGTCGGGCGGGTTGTAGAACGATCGAGGAACTACATTGTTCAGGATTGCCGGTTCGTCGTGCGGGTCGTACGTAAATGGGGTGTAGTAGTAGAGCTGAAATCCCGCGTAGAAGCCAAGTTGACTCAACTCGTCAGCGGCCCCCGCGAGATTAACCAAAGGGACAGCTTTTAGAAGAATCTTTCTAGCTCCGTATTGTGCCGCGATTTCTGCTACAAAGTCCGCTCCGATTCCAACCGAACGCGTTACCATCATTGCCGTGTCGTGGACTGTCCCCCCAAGGTCACGGCCGTTAACGTTATCTACGAGACTGCCGGCAGTACCAACGTTACTTGTGGCGCCAGCAACGAAACCTAGAAGCGGTTTAGCTGAAGGTATGACTGCGGTAGCAAAGTTTAATATGTGACCAAACGCGGAGTCGGATGCATTCGCGATCACGTTGCCGTCGGTGCCATTTGGATCTACGATCGCAAGCGGGTCGTTCGACGCGTATCGGTAAAGATCTGTATCGCCATTGAGCCCAACCGGATCCTGTTGCACAAAGCGACCAAGAACAGGGCTGTACCAGCGACTGCGCATGAAGTAAAGGCCGCTGCCTTCATCCATAACGCCATACTCCCCCACATAGGTGAACGGGTTGGTTACGCCGGCGGTGCTGGAGAGCTTCTCGCCGAAGGGGAGATAGCTATAGCTGTTGACCACGCTTCCGCTCGCGTTGGTTATCTGCGCGGTGTTGCCTGATCCGTCGAAATGGTAGTAAGCGGGCGTACCGCCGGCCGGGACAGAACTGGTGAGATCCAGGCCATAGGTATAGTGAGAGACGAGCTGGCCGCTGCCGCTGAACTCCGCCTCTACGTTCCCAAAGCCGGCGAGATCGTTCAGATATTGCGTCACGACGCCGTTGTGCGTGGCCGCCACCCGGTTACCGAGGCCGTCGTACTGATACGTCCATGTATTCGTGGCACTGGCCATGCCAATGAGCCGGTTGTCGTCGTCGTAGGTATAGGTCCATCCGCCTCCGGAGATCATGTTGCCGTCGGCGTCGTAACTGTACGCAGTGGTGCCGGCGGCTGTGTACTCGTTCAGATTGTTTACGTTGTAGCTAACCCCCGAATCAGTCAGTCGATTCCCGTTGGCATCGTATGTGTATTGCACGCTGCCGCCCGGATGAGTCACAGACGTGAGTTCGCTATCCGCGTCATAAGCAAAACTCCATGCGCCCGAGGGCGCGTTCATGGTGATCTGTCTGTCCATAGCATCGTACGTGTAGTCGAACTCGCTTAGAACGGTGTGCGTCGCGGAGTAGTTGATCAGGTGCAGAAGATTGTTGTCCGCATCGTAGGCGTAGGTTGTGGAGGTCCCATTGCCCATGGTCTTGCTGGCCAGCCTCCCCGCCGCGTCGTAAGTGTAGGAGACGATCAGGGCGCTGCCGCCATTGGTGAGTTTTGCCAATCTTCCCACGGGATCGTAGGTGTAGTTGACCTTGAAGCCGGTCGAGTCTGTGGTGCCGATCAGCTGGCTGCCGCTGTTATACGCGTACTGGATGCTCTTTCCGCCGGGATAGGCGACTCCCGTGAGCCGGTCCTCTGAGTCGTAGGTGAAGCTCGTTGTTCCGTTGGAAGCCGTGGACGTAAGCAGGTTGCGATGACCATCGTAGGTATAGCTCACCTGCGATCCATTTGCGTACGTCATGTTGGTAAGCAGACCGTTAGCATTGTAGGTGTAAGTGATGGTATGCCCGCGCCGGTTAGTCCAGCTTGTTACGTTCCCATGGCTGTCATAGGTAGTCTCTGTGGCGCTGCCGTCGGGGCCAGTGTCTCCCGTAAGGTCGAAACTGCTGTCGTAGGCGAAAGCAGTGGCATCACCCAAAGCGTCCGTGAAGGATTGCGGGTTGTTGAATTCGGTGAATGCGAGGTTCTGCTGGTTGCCGAGAGGATCGAGCTGAGAGGTGGCATTGTCTTGCGAATCGTAGCTCCTGGAGTAGCTCGTCCCCAACGGACCTTGCATCGCGGTCGGCTTGTACTCCGGGTCGTAGGTGCTTTGTATCACCACTCCCAGGGGATCGGTATATTGTGCAGGGTTTCCGCGCTCGCCCGTAATGATTTGTGAAGCGTCCCCCCCGGCATCGGTTACCGTGACTGTTCCGCCGCTGCCGTACGAGAACGTCAACGTCTGGGCGGAGCCGTCGTTCGACTGGCTGGCCACCCGGCCAAGGGCGTCATAAGTGAGGTAGGTGTGGGTTCCGTCGGGGTAGGTGATGGTGTTGATCCCGATGGCAGGCTCGCAATAGGTAAGCACGCAAGAGTCCGCAAAATAGCCGACTCCGGAGGGACCGCCCTCATTCCACGCAATAGTGGTTGTTCCGTTCGAATTCGTGACGGAGGTGAGGAAGGTCGAGTTCAGTTTGTCGCTCTTGATGGTGTAGGCGTAGGTCGTGACTCGGCCTTCTGGATCGGTGGCTTGCACAATATGGCCCAATGAATCGTAAGCAAAGGCGATCGTATTGCCGAAGGTATCCACCACGCTGGTGACCCGATCGTTGGTATAGGTCAGAGTGAGGCGATTGCCGTTCAAGTCCTGGATGTAGCTGAGCAGTTGACGGCTGGTTGAGTTTGCCTGCGTATCGAGGACGAAGTGGTACATGAGCCCGTTGCTTTCGGTGATCGTCCAGGTTCCGTCCGTTGCGACCGTGACGACACCATAATCGCCCGGCTTTCCCAGGTACTGGCTCGCTTGAGCGGGATTGATGGTTGGGAACTGCCGAGCACCGCCGTCGGGATAAAGCACGACGGGGAAGCCGTTGTACACCTCCGCGGTGATATCGAAGGCGTGGCTTGTTCCAAATCCGAAAGCCCCCTGGTGGTAACGCTGGTTGAATAGCTCGCGCCCGTCGTTATCCAATTCGAAGGCTATCAGCCGCGTGACGTCGGATTCGTAAACTCCCATCTTGCTCAGCGCGGTTGCGTCGGCGGCCAGCAGGCTGTTCACGCCGTAGCCATCGAGGTTGACGCATTGTCCTGTTTCGTCGCAGGGGGGGGTATTCGTGTAGCCGGAGCCGATCAGGAACTGCATGCAGGTTCTTGAGAAGCCCGCGGGGTTTGCAAAAGGCGGAATGTAGGCGCCGCACATCGCGGCCGCATCCGCGTAGAGGCCGTTGCTGCCGGTCAAGAATTTGTGGCCGATCAATGGATCGGCAAGCGCCGAGTCGATGTTTTCGGTGGTGAACGAAACCGTACCGCCGCTGCCGGCGGTTGGCGTGACCTGGAACGTGACGCTTCCCTGGGCGCCGGCAGGAAGCACGCCGGCAGGTCCCTGGTTGTTAATTCCGAGCACGAGACCGGAGTTATAGGCATTCTGGTACATCAGCGGGAAGTTGGTATTGCATCCGGAGCACTCGGGTGGTATCGGCGCCAGGGTCCCACCGGTCACGGAGAGCGAGATCAGCGGCGCTACCAGATCTGTGCCGCTTACATTGGTGTAGTTGAGGGTGACTTCAGCCGGGAACCCGGTGCGGAATTCCTCAGGCGACTCGATGGTCACCTGCACCGGGCCGTTGCCTGCGGTCGGTTGGGAGCCGTTTGGCGCGACCGTGAGCGCATTTTTGAGCGAAACGGTGACGCCGTTCTCTATCACCTGGGCGGTATAAACATTCGCGCCCTTCACCCCGCTGGGTTCGATTTCACCCATGTTAAAGGTAACATCGGCATGAGTTGAATCGGCGACGAAGACAGCGCTGGAGCCATAGACCTTGTTGTTGCTTCCCACCAGCTGATAAGTCCCGCTGCTGGTAAAACCGCCGCCCTGGAATGTGAGCGTTGCCGATCCATAATTGATAGCTGTGGCGGGCGACACAGAGGTGAGGGAGAAATTCACCTTGCTGGCAGCTATCGCGAACCCCGCATTGCTGCCGGCCAGGGTCTGGGCATAGGCCGTAACGTAGTAAGTCTGGCTTGAAGTGTTGGGAATCGCCAGGCTCGCGGTGGGTGAGTTCCACTCCACCTGCCGAATGTCGTAGTGCTGAGGAGTGGGTACGTATCCCTCGCCGATGAAGAGCTGAACCGAGCCGGGGCTGGTGGGGCCCGAGGCCCCGTTCAGGCTGAGATTGACGCTCACGGTCTGATTGGCGCCGGGCTCGAGCTTGTACCACCAGGATTGGCCCGCGGTCGCGAAGGAATTGCTCAGTGCAGGGCTACCCACCACCAGCGCGGGAAGGTCGATTGCCACATCGTTCAGCGAAAGTCCGCTATCATTGGCGGAATTCTGGCCGACGAATACTTCGCCGCGGTCGTTGGTAACTACTTCCCAGCGGTAATTGCCGACAGGCGCGCCGGGAACCCTCACTGTGCCGGTTGCCGAGTAGCTTTGGCCGGGACCAAGCGTGACGCCGTTAGCCACTTGCACTTCGCCCGCCAGCAAAAGCACGGGATTGGTATCTGGGTCTTTGACCAGGTAAACGGCATCGTGCCATGGGCCCACCGCTGTGCCCGAGCCGGTGTTGGTGTCTGTCCAGGTCAGTTGCACCTGGCTGCCGGAGACAGCGTTTGCCGGACCGGTGACCGAGGGAACCGTGAGGTCGATGTCGGAAACGGCCGACTGGACAAACTCAAACGCTCCCATGTCCGGATAGTTGCCATTCACATCGGGAACTCCTGTTTTGGGCTCGACCAGAGGATCGTTGTAGCGGGGATCGCCCAGGTTATCGGTGAGCGGATAATTGGCGACTGTGCCGTTTGCCGCGTCGATGGCTGGAGAACCGTAGTTGAGGCGGAAATTGCCCTGCGCTTCATCCACGTAGACGGGATTGGCGGAGATGTTGCCGTCGGTGCCGGTTGGATCGGTCATGCAGGCGTAATTCGGGCTGCCGGCAACGCTTGTCCACACGTCGGAGTAGCTGATGTTGATGGTGCCGCCGCCGCACAGGTCAACCCCTCCCCAATTGGTGGACACACTGTTGCTGACGATGGTGTTGGCTATGTTGATGGTTCCACCGTGGCCCTGAATGCCGGAATTGTTTCCGTCGAATGTGTCATTGACTACATTCACGGTGCCGCCCCAGGCATCAATGCCGCGGTCTTCAACTCCGTACACCACGGAATCGGTAATCGTCACGGTATCGCCGCCGCCAGTGGATCCAGTCCAGAACCCGTTCCAGAAGGCCAGTCCGATAATGCTGTTGGAAACCGTGACAACTGCATTTGTGCCTGTCTGGATCATGGCTATAAGGTTTTGGCCGGTTGGCGGGCCGCCGCCATACAGCATCTGAACGTGATTGAAAGACGCCGTAGCGCCGGCGCCGCTGACGATGATCGATCCCCAATCGCCGGGTGCGGGCGTGCCTGTGCTGCCGGTGGCGACGGTGCCAACCGAGTTGTCGTTGATGGAGGTGAAATAGATGGGCTGCCCGATTGTGCCCTGAGCGATCAGTTGTCCACCGGCTTGCACGGTGATACCGCCGCTGGGGCCAAACTTGACAACCGTCCCCGGCTGCAGAGTTAGCGTGACGCCGGAAGGCACAACAACGGTGCTGGTCACCTCGACTTGTTGGCTCCCCAGCCATGACGTGCTGCCCGTCAGTGTTCCACCCGCAATGAACTCTCCGTACAAGATTTCAGTGTTGCTGTCGGTGTTGAACTGACCGCCGCCCTGAACGGAAATGCCACTCCATTCTCCCTGCGTCGGGTCGCATTGGTCGCCGCAGAAATCGGTATCTCCGCCCACGCTGCTGTCGTCGAAGGTGGTAAAGACGATGGGACTGGAACTGGTGCCCAGAGCGTTCAGAATCCCGCCGGCTTGTACAACGATCCCTGCTCCGGGGAGAGCCTTGACGATGGTGCCCGGATCGATGGTAACTGTGACACCGGAGGGGATGACCACAACGCCATTGAGCCCTTGAACCTGAGCCGCAGTCCACTCTTGGTTGCTCGCGATGGTGCCGGAATGCCAGACAACGCTGTTGTTGACTACCACCGTGCGAGGCAGTTCCTGGATGTCGTTTCCATTGGCGTCATAGAAAATGAGCCGCAATTCGTAGCGCCCATCGGGAACGGTAGTCGTGTTCCAGGTCAGGCTGGAGTCCGGGCCCAGGCCTGTGCCGAGAGTCAGAATTTGCGGACCCGAGGCGATCACGCTGACAGTGGTGTTGGCTATGTCAATGCCGCTGGATATCCATCCCAGCGTTTGGGCGCCGTACAACACGGAGTTAGTGGGTTCTATCCAGAGGAACTGCGGAGCGTTGGAAAAAGTGACCGTTCCTGCCGCGCCGGCACTGCCGTAAACAGGCATTGATGCGTTGGTGATGCCGCCGTTGGCGGTGATCGACGCCTGATTGAAGCCGCTGTTGGTGGTGTAATACACGGCAATTCTGCCGCCGCCGCCACCGCCGCCGCTGCCCACGCCGGCCGCACCACCATTGGCCGCGATGCTGCCCGTGCCTGCGAGTGTGTTTGCAACAATAAAGATGGATCCGCCCGCGCCGCCACCGGTTCCACCTGACCCGCTGGGCGGGGCGGCGCCATTGGCCGAGATGATCCCGTTGTCGGTCAGAGTACCGGATACGGTTAACATCAGCGCGCCGCCGCCGGGTGCGCCAACACTGCTGCAGCACCCTGAACCGCCGCCCGATCCAAGGGCTGTGGGTGCGGCCGCGGAACCATAGGTGGGGGCTGCGAGAGCGTATTGATTGCCGTCTCCTCCCAGACCGCCATACGAACCGCCCGCACCCGATTGGGTGGCAGGAGCGCCTCCCGGGCCTGCGCTGATGGCATAACCCTGGCCGTCCGCAACAATGGAACTGCCCGCATCCACCTCGACAGACGCGGCATTCAACGTCGCACCAGCGCCAACCCAGGCTCCGTTCACTTGCGCCGCGTTGTTCACCGATTGCACGACGATTGTCGAATTGCCGGTGACGAGAACTGCGCCGCTGACGGTGACGTTGGAGCCGCCTCCGATGGTGAAGCTCCCGCCATTCGACACCGATATGCTGTTGGCGGTGAGGGTGGTGTTGCTGCCCAGGGTGAGCGAGCCCTGATTGTTGATGGTGACGCTCGAGTAACTCAGGTTCGAATTGGGTGGCAACACAGCGTTATCGGAAACGGTAAGAACCGTGCTCGCGCCAAGGGTGTAGACGGTTCCCGCCGCGCCGGGAGTGCCGGCGCCGGCATTGATGGCATTGGTGCTGCCGCCGTTGGCGGTGACCAGCGCCAGGTTGAAGCCGCTGTTGGTGGCGTAATAGAGCGCAATTCTGCCGCCCCCGCCGCCGCCGCCGCCTGTGGCGCTGCCGTTGCCGGACACGCCGCCATTGGCAGCCATGCTGCCAGATCCAGTCAGGGTGCCAGTGGTGATATACAGCGAACCGCCCGCGCCGCCACCGGCCCCGCCCGACCCTACCGGCGTAGCACCTCCATTGGCCGAGATGACCCCATTGTCGGTCAGAGTTCCCGATACGGTAAGAGTGAGCGCGCCCCCGCCCGGTGCTCCAAGGTTGTTGCAGCACGAAGAACCGCCGCCCGAGCCAAGCTCGGTGGGCGTCGTCGTGGAACCATAGGTGGGCGCTGAAGCAACGTATCCATTCCCGCTTCCGCCCAGGCCGCCATACGAACCGCCCGCGCCCGATTGGTTGGCGGGGGCGCCTCCTGGACCTGCGCTGATCGCATAACCCTGGCCATCCGCAACCACGGAACTGCCTGCATCCACCTCGAACGACGCGGCATTGATGGTGACCCCGGCGCCTTGCCAGCTTGTGTTTACTTCGGCCGTGTTGTTCACGGATTGCGGGACGACTGTTGAATTGCCGGTAACCAGAAATGCTCCGCTGACCGTGACGGTAGATCCGCCGCCAATGGTAAAGTTGCCGCCACCTGAGACCGTGATGCTTTTGGCAGTAAGCGTGGTGTTGTTGCCCAGCGTGAGCGAACCCTGGTTGTTGATGATGACGCTGGCATAGTTCAGAGTCGCATTCGCCGGCAATGCCAAGTTGCCAGAAACAGTAAGAATATTGTTCGCGCCAAGGATGTATACGGTTCCCATCGCGCCTGGAGTGCCGCCGCCTGCATTTGGTGCCATGGTGCTGCCGCCGTTGGCCGTGACCGACGCCGGGTTGAAGCCGCTGTTGGTGGTGTAATAAACGGCAACTCTGCCGCCGCCGCCGCCGCCGGTGCCGTCCCCTGCGCTCGTGCCGGACACGCCGCCGTTGGCCGCAATGCTGCCTGAACCCGTCAGCGTGCCGGTGGTGATGTACAGGGAGCCGCCCGCGCCGCCGCCGCCGCCGTTGGTGACAGCGCCGTTGGCCGAGATGATCCCATCGTCGGTGAGAGTTCCGGTCACCGTGAGCGTAAGTGCGCCGCCACCTGCTCCTCCAACTGTGCCGCAGCACAAAGAAGCGCCGCCCGAGCCAAGGTCGGTGGGCGCGATGGCGGAACCGTAGGTGGGGAGCGCGGCAACTCCATTCCCGCTCCCGCCCAGGCCGCCATACGAACCACCCGCGCCCGATTGGCCGGTGGGAGCGCCTCCCGGACCTGCGCTGATCGCATACCCCTGTCCGTCCGCAACCATAGAACTGCCCGCATCCACCTCGACGGACGCGGCACTGATCGTGACCCCGGCGCCAGCCCAGGCTCCGTTTACCTGCGCGGTGTTGTTCACCGATTGCAGGACGATGGACGAATCCCCAGTAACAAGAACCGCACCGCTGACCGTAAGCGTTGTCCCGCCCGCCACCGTCAGGGTAGCGCCGCTCTTCACCGTCAGGCTGGTTAGCTGGTAGCTGCCCGAGGTCCAGGTGGTGTTCACACTGATGACCTCGATCCCCGATTGGCCGTGAGCGACGCCGCTCGCTGCTAATGCAAGGAATAGGGCAACCAACTGGGGAGTCGACTGTCTGACGGTGGATAGGTTCTTCATTGATTTATCTCCCGGTTCCGGAATCCTAATAAGAACGCGATCTCAGTCCTGGGCGGCGGGGAAACGCCCGCAGTTCACTGGAACGGAAATGACGGATGATTTTGCGCTTTCTCCGTCTCTTCCTCCCCAGTCAGCCTGACCTCGATTTACGGCACTGCAAAGGTTGCGTAATGCTGAGAAGAAATGACTCATTGTTTTTTTCAAGGCAGCAAACACGTTTGGACGACCCTCCAGTCCCACAACTTGCCTTGATAAAAAGCCATCTACCCTTCGCGTTTTGAGCGCGAGGACTCGCGTTAAGAGACTTGCGGGCGCCCCGAAGTTGTTGTGGGTGAACCCTGCACATGCGATAAGATGATCTGTACAATTTCAAAGAGCAGCAAGCGCCTTGTCAGGCCATGAAAGGCTGTCTTCTGCCAAGTCGTCCCAAACGCAGGTCAGCAAATGCCACCACAAGTCACCGGCCGGAAAATCACGGGAGTCGAGGATCTAGGTAGCCGGCTGGATTGCTGGAAAGAGATTGCGGACTATCTAGGCAGAGGGGAAAGAACAGTAAAACGGTGGGAGACGGAACGGGGACTGCCCACTCATCGCGCGCCGGGCGCAGGCCGGACAGCAGTCTATGCCTACACCGCAGAGCTGGATGAGTGGCTGAAGACGGGAAAGGCTCAGGGACTCGAGCACTCCCATGAGGAAGCAGAAGAGGACAGGTCGCTTGAGCTTCCCGCGAATGCTCTTGACGCGCCGGACGATTTCGCTGCGGCAGGCTCACCTGCTTCGAATTCTCCAGTCACTCAGAAGGAATCGAAGTTCCACTGGAACTGGGCCCTGGCTGGAATGCTGGCGGCGGGCATTGCCGGTGTGGGCATTTACGTCGCTCTTCGCCCCGCCGGGTATTCGATCCTCCATGGCACTCCTGCAAGCATTGAAGGCGGCCAGCCTGCGTCGAATCATCCCGGTTCCATCCCTGTTTCTGACGCGGAAAAGGCCCGCGCCCACGACCTCTACCTCAAAGGCCGCCACGAGTGGAGCCAGAGAACCCCCGACAGCCTTAACCGCGCACTGGACGACTTTACCCAGGCTATTGTGCATGATCCGGGAAATGCCCAGGCCTATGCCGGCATGGCAGACACTTACGACCTGCTCGAGATATACGCCACAATGCCGGAGGCGGATACTTACCCCAGAGCGCTTGCCGCAGCCAGGCGGGCCGTGGATTTGGATGATTCCCTCGCCGAGGCTCACCGCGCGTTGGCCTTTGCCGAGTTTTACGGCGCCTCGGATTTTGAGGACTCGGAAAAGGAGTTTCGCCGCGCCATAGAGCTGAATCCGAAAGATCCCGTAGCACGCCGCTGGTATGCCAATGCATTTGCAACGCCGGGACGATACCAGGAATCCCTGGATCAGTTCGACAAGGCCCAGGAACTTGATCCCGCTTCCCACTCAACTCTTTCCGACAAGGGCATCATCCTGTTCAACTCGGGGAGAAGAGAAGAAGGCATTGCGCTTCTAAAGGAGGTGGAGCGGACCGACCCGGAGTTTTTCTCGCCCCATTACTACCTTATGCTCATCAGCTTCGAGCTTCACGACTTTCCAGCCTTTCTGGATGAGGGACAAAAGGCCGCGGATATCAGGAACGATCCGGTGCTGAAAGACACCATTGCGTCGGCACGAGCAGGATACGCGCGAGATGACGAGCGCGGCTTATTGAAGGACCTGTATGCCAAGCAGGAAGAATACTACTCGGCTGGAAAACTTGCTGGCCCCCTTCTGGCCAAAACCTGCGTCATGATGGGCAAGAAGCAGGAGGCATTGCAACTTCTCGAAACGGCCTTTGCTCGCCACGAAATGGATTCGCTTTGGTGCCTGGGGGAGCCGGACCTGCTCACACTCAAAGATGAGCCCAGGTACAAGGCATTGGTGCAGAGGATCAATTTTCCATCGGTGCGGCAAAAGTCGCAGCCGAGCACTCCTCCAGAAGAGATTCATCCGCCCCTTCGGGCTGCGTCCTAGCTGGCCTGATTCACGGCCGGATCCGCATGCCTGAGACGGGCTCCACTTCACGAGGCGGCTTGCCCCTCATCCAGCCAGTTGAGACTGTAGACCCTTACCAAGCGTTGGTCGAGGGGATTCTTAGCCGGTCTTGCCAAGATCTCAATCGCAAATCGAACTCCCTTGATCCGGCCTTCCATGTGCAACAGGTGGGATATCGAGCCGTTGTCTATGAATAAGTAACGGCAGTCACAGCAGGGTCCGGGAGTGGGTAGCTCCTGGATGGTCGCCAATCCGGACAGAACTCTATTTTCGGGGTTACTTTCGGTAAGCCGGTAACTCACCCGGAACTTCGGAATTTGAATCCAAGACCCTCAATTGGAGCCTCGGCAGTTTAGCACTAGCGAGAATCCTACCGGCGGTAGCTAATTCCTCCGATCGACCTCAGGATAGCGGGCTTTTGAAAACAGAAAGCTATTGTGACATCTCGAGTTTGAGCGCATCGCTGAAGAAAAAGCCCTTTGGATCACAACAGTCAAGTCCGCCATTCTGCTAGGATGGGCTGCCATGATCAGGCGATTGATTTCTGGTTGGATGTTAGCTGGAGCTGCCTTCGTCGGCGTTGCGGAAGGGTTAGCTCAAACTGCTTCCTCTGCCGCACCGGCCGGTGTGAATGAGGCCGCGGCGCGCGCCATTCTTGCCAAGGACGCGATCCGGTTATACCTGCCGCTCTCTGCCCCAGCGGCATCCGGGACGCGCCTGGTTGCCTGGCTGCTGTCTCCAAACAGCGTGCCGTCCGGCGAAACTTCCATCGATCTCGTCGCAGGCTCATCGAAGGCAAATCTTACGCTTCCGTGGCCAAAGGATGAACACGGCGCGCTGGTGGACGATATCGGCTGGGATCGCATCGCCTATCGCATTGATTCAGCCGGCTCAACGGTCGCGAAGGGAATTCTGTCCGTTGGCGCCATCGCCTCCAACCTGCTCGATCTGCGCATGGCCAGCCCCGCACGTCCGATCGCGCGAGTTCCGCTCAGCGTGCGCATCTATGCGGGCAATCCCGTTACCCGCAAGCCCTTCCGCGGAGTTCACCTTGAAGCTCGCCTGGTCATCGATGCGGACATAGACCCCAAGGCCAAGTCCGCCGACAAAACCGTCGTTCGCCAAGCCGTCACGGACCGTCTGGGCGAGGCGGTCTTTGCATTTCCGTTTCCAACCAAGCCTGGTCAGACCGCAACCCTCACCGTGACTGGAACTCTGAATGGAAGCGCGTCCCCGGGCGCCAGCGATGCGCATGCCACAGCCTCCATTTCGAAAGACTTCGAGGCTAGCGATAGAACTCTGATTCGCGTCGAGACCGACAAGCCTCTCCACAAGCCGGGAGAAACCGTTCACATGCGCGCGCTGGTTTTCACCGATGCCGGCCAGGCCGCGGCCAACATCCCGATGACGCTGACCATCAAGGATCCGGACTCGAAGACTCTGCTCGAAGCTCCGCTGATCACCAATCGCTTTGGCATTGTCTCTGACGATTGGAAGACCGGAGCGCACCTCGCCCCTGGAGATTACAACGCCGAATTTGACATTGGCGACTCTTCCGACTCGAACGGTACAGGACTAGCCATGATTCGCATCCAGCGCTACGAGCTGCCCGAGTTCGCCGTGAGCGCCGCGATGGACAAGGGCTTTTACCTGGAAGGCCAGACACCCGTGGTTCACATTCACGCCGGCTATCTTTTCGGCATGCCGGTGGCGGAGGGATCCCTGCGGATTGCTCGCGCAAGCGGGGGCGGATGGGACCGGCGGACTGGGAAGTACAAGGAGTCGGACGACACGGAACAGACCGCGAACCTGGATCAGAAGGGAGACGCCGAGTTGCACCTGGACGTAAAAAGCGACTTTGAAGATTTCAAGGAGATGGACTATCAGCGATATAACGACCTGCAATATCGCGCCATCGTCACCGATGCAACCACCGGCCGCAGCGAGCCGCGCAACTTCACCGTTCGACTCACGCGCGACCCCGTCCACATGTATCTGGATGCCCTGGGCGGCAATGAACACGAAGGCGATTACCTGCTCACTACCAGTTACGCCGACGGAAGCCCAGCCGCCGCAAAGGTTACGCTCGACTGGATGGACGCGGGCTCACACCCCACCAGGGCCGCGGTTGTCAGCACCAATCGCCTCGGCCTGGCTATAGTGCACCTGCACTATCCCGCGCCGCAAACGGGGAAGAGCGAATTCGGCCTTCGTCTTGTGGCGCACGATGCGGAAGGCCGGAGCTCGAAGTTCGACGACTCCGTTAACCCCAATACGCCGCGGCGAATCTGGATCACGGTAGCGCATGACATTCTCAAACCGGGCGACGCGATCGAAGCGACGGTTCACGCAGCGGCCGGCAGCATCGTCGACGTGGACGTTTTGTCGGAGACGGGTGTTCTGGGAAGGCAGCACCTGCGCATGACCAGTGCCACAGAGCCGCTCACGGTCCCCGCCGGCCCGGGATTTCATGGAGTGATTGTGCTGCAGGCATACGCCATGAACGGCGATGGGCCGGAGTATCGCTATGGCTGGAGCAGCGACGAGGGCTACAAGGCTGTACTCTATCCGGAAGATCACGAATTGAAGCTGAAGCTCACCGGCCTGCGGCCCTCTTATTCACCGGGCGCGGTTGTCGATGCGGGGTTGACCGTCAAGAACGCGAATGGCGCTGCCCCGCCCAGCGTACTCGGCATCTCCGTGTTCGATACCGCTGTTCAGCAACGAGCGGAGACGGAATCGGAAGCAAACGACCGTTGGTTCGGCTGGAACTGGTGGGACGACGGCGAGAGCGTAGGCGGAGTCACACTCGACACTCTGAACAGAATCGATACCGCGCAGCCCATCCCGGACGACCTCGAAATGGCCGCAGAGAAACTGCTCCTGTGGCCGAACATCAACAGAATCGAGATCGAAGCAAATTACGACAACACGGTCCGCGAGGAATACGAGACGGCGATGAATCGGGTTTTGGAACCGCTTGACAAGGCCGTGCTGCAGGCGCGGCCAACGCGGTTACCGGGGAGTCTAGATGCGCTCCAGGCCATTGCCAGAGCGGCGAAACTGGACGACGCAATTCTCATCGATCCCTGGAACACGCCCTATAGGGTGCGAAGGGAAATTCAATCGGACGACGAAGTGGTCAGCCTGGTGAGCGCCGGCCCCGACAAGCATTTTGGCAGCGGCGACGATTTCGACCTCGAGCTGTGCCGGCGCAATCTGTTCGCACTGCAAGGCGATCGGTTGGTGGAGCTGCTCACCGCTGCCGTGCGTGAGGGACAATCGCTGCCGGGTACTCTCGACGGGCTCAAAGCACTGGCCGTTGCGGGCGGCCTGAACCTGGATGCGATCTTTGATCCGGATGGCAAGCCGTATGTCTACGCGATCCTGGTGCAGCGGCGGTTCTATTCGGTCCAGGTTTCGAACCACGCCGGGAACACTATGTGGACCAGTCCCTCGATCGACTACTTCTCCAGCGCCGAGGCGCGAATCGAGAAGGCGATTCGGGATTGGACTGCGGCGGGCAAGCTGTTTCCAGACACCGAGGCAGAGGCGCGGCAAGCCTTCAGCGCCGCCGGAATCGACTTTGACGCGATGCGCGATCCTCTCGGCAAGCCGTTCCAATTGCGTTTGACGCAGGTAATGGCCTATACGCGCGTGGAAACCGTAAAGGCCGGCAGCAATCTTGATGTAAAAGGCAAACCCGTAACGCACCTGCTGCGCGCCATCCAGGTGTTGCGTTCTCCGGATCGGGCGGCCGGCGAAGATGCACCCGGTGATGCTGACGTCGTTGCCCAGTTCCTGCATCCCATCACCGAGCAGAGCGGCAGCGACGCGATTGCACAGGCCGTGGACCGGGGCACTTTCAAAGGAAATACCGGGGCGATCGGTGGCACGGTCAGCGATCAGACCGGCGCGCTGATTCCCGGTGCGACCGTCGAGGTGAAGACCATCGAGGGAGAGGCCGTTGCGAGCGCAAAAACAGGGGGGACGGGGACCTTCCTGATTCCTGATCTTGCGCCCGGCTTCTACGATGTCGCAGTGAATTGCAAAGGTTTCGTGACCTATAAGGTGAGAGAAGTCCATGTCTACGCTGTATCGCTCACCACAATCGATGCGATACTCCGCGTTTCTGGTGATATGAACACAGTGACGGTCGTGTCAGGCATGAGCGCCGAGGTGGCGACAGATAGCGCCGAGGTTTCCGGCGTAGCCAAAAGCGGCACGGGACGGAACCGTGAGGTCGTTGTCTCCGGTCCGAACGGCAAAGCCACCATCTCCGAGCCCACATTCACGCCGCGTCTGCGCCATGTCTTCGACGAAACAGCCTATTGGGCGCCGTCGCTTGAGACCGGCGCCAATGGGCGCGCAAACATTCGCTTCACGCTGCCCGACAGCCTGACCACCTGGAAGCTGCATGCCCTTGCCTCCACCATCGATGGCCGCGTCGGTGTGCTCGAACAGTCCTTCAAGACCTTCCAGCCCTTCTTCGTCGATCTGGACGCGCCGCAGGTACTCACGGTTGGCGACGAGATCAGTTTGCCGGTGAACTTGCGCAACTACACCGATCACTCTCTGACGCTGCCCGTCATTGCCAAGCCAGCCGACTGGTTCACGCTGCTCACGCCATCCACGATCAACGCCAGTGTTCCCTCCAATGGCACAACGCCGGAGATCTTCGGTTTCCGCGCAGTCAAGGCCGTCGAGGCGGGACCGCTGCGCATTACTGCCGCAAATACGCGCGAGGGCGACGCTGTCGAAAAGACCGTCCGTGTCCATCCCGATGGAGAGCCCCGCGCCGTCACTGCGTCCAGCTTGCTCCGGTCCGGTTCATCTACCCTCGCGCTTGATCTGCCTGCCGACGCAATTCCAGGTTCTGTTCACGCGGAACTTCTCCTCTATCCCAATCTGCGAGCGCATATTCTGCATTCAATGAAGGCCGTTCTTGAGCGCCCCTGGGGCTGCGGCGAGCAGACCATTTCCTCGACCTATCCCGATCTGCTCTTCCTGGAGCTGATCAAGACGGCCGGAGTTGCGTCGCCACTACAGGATGAGGCGCAGACCTACCTGCAACTCGGCTATGACCGTCTGCTCGGCTACTTCGACCAAAGCGGCGGCCTCACTTACTGGGGCGGAGCCGATCACAAACCTGACCCTGCGCTTACCGCCTACGGTGTCGAATTCCTCACGGAAGCCGGGCCCTACGTTACGGTTGATCAGGCTCGCATTGTGGATGCTGTTGGCTGGCTCGTGCGCAATCAGGAAGCAGACGGCAGTTGGAAGCCGCACTATGGCGACACCAAGGCCGACCTGAACCTTTATATCGCTGCCGCGCTCAAGCGCGCCCTGGCCAGCGATGACTTTACCAAGGCATCGACAAAAGATCTTCGCGACAAAGCGAACGGCGCGATGGCAAAGGCGCAAGCCTGGGCCGCAACCTCAGTAGCAGCGGTCCACGATCCTTACGCCAACGCGCTTCGGCTTCGCATGGCCACAGACGACCCCACCAAGGCTCGCCTCCGCGCTGAACTGACTCGAACTGCCATCCACGATCGCCACGGCGTGCACTGGGAAAGCATTGGCTACTCACCCTTCTACAGCTGGGGTCACGCAGGAGAGTTGGAAACCACCGCAACTGTTTTGGCAGCTCTCGGCGAAGCAAACGCCAGCGCAGAAGACCGTGCCCTTGCCAACGATGCGCTCTTCTACCTCATCTGCAGCAAGGACCGATACGGCATCTGGTACAGCGGCCAGGCCACGGTGCGCGTGTTGCAGGCGATGCTGCCGCTGGCTTCCGCGGAGATGAAAGCTCCGGCCGGTTCACAGGAATCTCAACTGGCAATCAATGGCGTTCCTCTTGCGGAGAAGGATGCCGAACAGTTGCGCGCCGATCCCCGGTTGCTGGAAGCGCCACGCTCGCTCGACCTGACGGCACTTCTCAAGCCCGGGCACAACGAACTTGTCTTCAGCAGTCTGAGTGACGCCGCGCTGGCAAGCGCCGAGGCGTCTGTCAGCTTCTACGTCCCTTGGCCGAACACGCCCACTCCAGAAACAGCGAAAACGCAAACCGGAACCGATCACGGTTTCGACTTCGCGTACAACTGCGCCGCAGCCAACGCCCGGGTGGGCCAGCCGGTCGATTGCACCGTCGATGTGCGCCGGTTTGGCTCGAACAGCTATGGAATGCTGCTTGCTGAGATAGGTCTGCCGCCTGGCGCGGACGTGGATCGCGCATCGCTCGGCAAGCTGCTCGACAATTGGACCATCAGCCGCTACGAGCTGCAACCCGACCGCATCGTCTTCTACATTTGGTCATGGAAGGCCGAAGGCACGCACCTGAAGTTCACCTTCAAGCCGCGCTACGCCATCCACGCCAAGGCTGCGCCGGCTACCCTCTTTGACTACTACAATCCCGACCTCAAAGCGGTCCTCGCACCGCAAACATTCGTCGCGATCGATCTCAGTCGTAAGTAGTGCTTCAACCAGCTGCAAATGCGGTCGGTTCGATTACGTGGTTCCACAGACGGGCACCTCAGCACAAGCTAGGTTGGGAGATTTGCCTTCGTCCTGGCCCTGCTCTATCTGCTTTTCTGTGCAACATCGTCAACTGACGTTGGACGGGACAAGCCCTGTTTCCAGCCCAGGCGCGGTCCGGTTTTGCGGAGACTCGCAGACCGCGGAATTGGGTGCGCGCAGCCCTGGCGGCCAGCGCGTCGGCAACGGTCTGGAGCGGATGCCGGCTGTGCCCCCTGATCCATCACCTCTGATTGTTCAACTTCTTGTTCCGCGCAAGCATTTCTCTCCATAGGTACTGGGGCTGCAATGGAGCGCCCGGGCTGTTGCGCCATTCGTTTGCCTGCCGATGGCGGATGTGGAACAGCATTCCACTGATCAGCAACTCGGAGTCAGAGCAAAGCTGGAAAGAAGACCGGGTCTAGGTCGTGCGCAATGTCTGAATGGATGCCATTAGCTCCATCTAGGGGATCGTAGTCCACGGACTTGATCCCAAGATCTCCCAACTCTTGTCGTCGCTCATCATGACCGCCGCCCATCCGCCGCACCCGGGATTCCCGATCACCAAGCCATCGGTAGAGGCGTGCAATGTGCCCCCATATACTCTCTCGATTAACGTTTTGCTGCCTGCATAGGAACGACGCTTTCGAAAGTCCTCGAAGACGCCCATACGACATACCGCGCAGAGCGTGCAATCGACGACACGGTACAGACCCTTACGTCCCGCAGAAGGTCTGCAGTACACACTCCTCGGGGCGGGCAGGCATCCCGTACCTCTCAAGACCCGATCTCTCCTCGTATGGCCGCGAGACGGCATCAAGTAATTCCTCGAACGGCTGGAAATCCTGCTGCCGACTTGCAGCATCGAGTGCCGCTTCTACAAGATGGTTGCGGGGGATGAATGCCGGATTCACCTTCCTCATCGCCTCAGCGCGCGCCGGCGCATCTGCCGGCTCTTCTTCGAGACGTTGGCGCCATCCGGCGGCCCAGACGTCATACGAGCCTGGATCGGCAAACAATACCCGAACACCCGCATCGCCGTCCGGTCCCGCTGCGGCATCGCATAGCTTTCGGAAGGTCGAAGTGAAGTCAGCGCGGTTGGCTGCCATGCGCTGCAGCAGATCTTCGGCCAAAGCCGCATCGCCTTCGTGCTCCGCAAACAGCCCAAGCTTGCGGCATAGGCCTGCCTTGCGTGCTGCCGCAAACTGCGGCTCGAAGCCTGCAAGCGTTTCGTTCGCCGCTGTCACTGCGGTCTCTTCGCTACCCGTCTCTTGCGCCAGAACCGGCAGCAATGCCTCGGCCAGACGCGCGAGGTTCCACAATGCTGCACCGGGCTCGTTGCCGTAGGCATAGCGGCCGCCATGGTCAATGGAGCTGAACACGGTGGCGGGATCGTACGCCTCCATGAAGGCGCAGGGGCCGTAATCGATGGTCTCGCCCGAGATGGACATGTTGTCAGTATTCATCACGCCATGGATGAACCCCAGCAGCATCCATTGCGCAATCAGCTGCGCCTGCCGGGCGATCACGCCCTCCAGCAGCGCCCGATACGGCTGCCTGGCCTGCGCGGCCTCGGGATAATGCCGGGCAATCGCAAAGTCGGCCAGTATGCGCACGCCTTCCGTGTCACGTCGTGCCGCGAAGTACTGGAAAGTGCCCACGCGCAGGTGGCTCGCCGCTACTCGCGTCAAGACCGCTCCAGGCAAGGACATATCCCGCAGCACCCGCTCCCCCGTGGTCACCGCGGCCAGGGCGCGCGTAGTGGGCACGCCGAGCGCTGCCATGGCCTCGCTCACAATGTACTCGCGGAGCACCGGTCCGAGCGCAGCTCTCCCGTCCCCGCGGCGAGAGAAGGGCGTGGGGCCGGAACCTTTGAGCTGGACGTCGTAGCGCACACCATCCCGAGCAATTACTTCACCCAGCAGGATGGCGCGCCCATCACCGAGTTGAGGCACAAAATAGCCGAACTGGTGTCCGGCGTAGGCTTGCGCGAGAGGCTCAGAACCCTTGGCCACGCAGTTGCCGGCCAGGATCTCTACGCCTTGTGCGTTCGCCAAAGCATCCGCATCCAAGCCCAGGTTCCCGGCCAGCACCACATTCAGCTTGACCAGACGCGGGGCCGCTACCGGCGTGGGGTCCAGGCGCGAATAGAAGCGCTCGGGCAGTCGCGCATAGGTGTTTTCGAAACCGAAAGAGACAGGGTGGCTCTCGGGGTCGAACGTGGGCGGGGACGTGATCGGCTGTGCGTTTGGCGAAGTCATCTTCTATTCGATCTTGACATATTGCTTCAATAGGTCCGCCATTCCTTGCGGCGAAATTACGATGTTTTCATTTCCGTTTCGGGGTGGCTGCGCCGAGCCGTCCGTTAGATCATGGAGCGCAAGATCATTTTGATCCCGGCCTCATCAACTTCGAGTGAGGCTTGGCGTTCGCATAGCCATATCTACGCGGACAAAAGTACGACTAGGACTGCCACTGCGCTGGCAAAGCGTCGCACGCCCCTGCACAGCGCTAATCCAAATTAATTGTGCCACCACAACCGCCATCGGCACTTTGCCGGGAAAACAAACCGCTCTCTATGGAAATGCGAAAATCGCTCCATGTATATGATTATAATATAGTTATTGGCGGAGAGGGAGGGATTCGAACCCCCGATAGCCTTGCGACTATGTCTGATTTCGAGTCAGGTGCATTCAACCGGGCTCTGCCACCTCTCCGCGTGAAAGGCCATACCGGCGTGATTTCATTCTAGCGTATTTCCGGACAACGCACGACTACCGTGCGACGCTTTCGAGCCGGCTCAGACGGCCATGACTTGCACGCCGTTGGCTTTGAATCCGGCCATGGCCTCAGGCGTGATTCCGGAATCGGTGATCAGCATGTCAATGTCGGCGACGGCGCAGATGAGGGCGGGGCTGATCATGGCGATTTTGCTCGAATCGGCAACAACGATGACCTGTTTGGCTTGTCGAACCATGGCGCGAAACACGGCGGCTTCGTCGGGCTCGATGGTGGTGGCGCCGCGGCTGACATCGACACCGCAGGCGCCGATAAATACCTTGTCGAGAAAAACGCCGCTGAGCATCTCCATGGCGGTGGGGCCGGTAAGCGAGAAGGCGCCGGCCCAGCGCATGGTGCCGCCGGTTAGCGTGACGTCCAGCGTGGCCTGGTGGTTCAACTCCATGCCTATGTTCACGGCGTTGGTGATGACGTGGATGCCGCTGCGATGGCGGATGCAACGGGCCACCTGCGTGGTAGTGGTTCCGGCAGTGAAGCCTACGGTCTCGTGCTCGCGGATGAGCTCGGCAGCGGCCAGTCCAATGCGGCGCTTCTCCTCGGCAAACCGGCTTTCGCGCACCTGAAAGGACGAGTCGAAGCGGAAGGGTTCATAGAGGGTTTGACCGGCCAGCTTGGCGCCGCCATGGGTGCGATGAACAAGACCGCGCTGTTCGAGGCGGGTGAGGTCGCGGCGTACGCTGGCCGCGGATGCTTCCAATTGAGCCGCCAGCTCGTCGACGGAGGTGTTGCCATGGCGCAGCAACACCTGGAGAATTCTTTTCGCGCGTTGATCGGTCTTTGTGGACATGAGATTGAGGAGCCAAGGCAACGAGGCTCCCTTGCATTCTACATTCGCTCCTACGCGGTCTGCGATTCCTTGGCCAGCGTGGACAGCGCCTGCAGCAGGGCACGCACGGTTTCTTCGCGAACAGCGAACCTGCGATACTCGCGATGACGAATCTCCCCCATGGCCATGCCTGGCTTGCGGAATTGGACAGGGCTGGGAAATGCCGTCCTGGCGCTGGAATGAAATTCGGTGGCGCCAGTGGCGTCGGCGATAGCGGCTATATTCTCAGGAGTAATGCCGCCGCCGGGCATGATAGCAATGCGTCCGCGAGCTGCCTGGACTATGCGCGCAATTTCAATGGTGCCCAGCGGAGCGCTGGAAGCGCCGCCCGAGGTGAGTATGCGGCTGGCTCCGGTGGCGATGATGTCCTCAAGCGCCCCAAGCAGATCGGCGCTCATATCGATGGCGCGATGAAAAGTGACGGGCAGAGGCTGCGCCAGTTCGATCAACTGCCGAGTGCGGGCAACATCCACGCGACCCTGCTGATCGAGAAGGCCGAGAACGAAGCCGTCGGCGCCCAATTGGCGCGCGTGGGCGATCTCTTCCCGCATGACTTCAAATTCGAGATCGGTGTAAAAGAAATCGCCGCCGCGCGGGCGAATCATGACGAAAAGGTCGATAGAGATGTGGCTGCGAACCGAGGCGATCAAACCGGCGCCTGGGGTGAGGCCGCCTTCCAGCAGATCAGAACAAAGTTCAACGCGCTTTGCGCCTCCGCGTTCAGCTGCAATCGCAGACTCCACGGAATCGATACAGACTTCAAGGTCCATGATGACCGCGTCCCATTCCTCAAAAACAAACCGGTTACATGCTGAACATCGATGCATTTTGCGACGAGTGCAGCCAGGTGGCAACAATCCTTTAAGTGTAACTGCCGCGATGACCCGCGGCAGCCCTGTGGTTAGAAGCTGTACTTCAAAGAGAACTGCAGGTGGCGCTCAACTGATCGCGTGCCTGACAAAGCGACATTGCCGAAGTTGCCATCGGTGATGCCGGTATCCGGATTTCCGTAGCTCACGATGTTGAACGCATTGAAGGCATCGAAGCGGAAACCCACTGTGTGGTTTTCAAAAAGATGGAAATCCTTGAAGGCGGACATATCCACATTGAGGTAACCGGGGCTCCGCACGGAGCCGTTGTGGGAGGTGCCAAACGCGTTGGCGGCGGGCACGCCAAATGAGCACGGGTTCCCCAGCGGATTTATTTTGCTTCCCGCCGCGGTGCAGGGAACTGCCGAGGGGTCGGTGCCAAACCAGTGGCTCAGCGAACGACCGGTCACCTTGAGCGGCAGGTATTGGTTGGCTCGGTTGGTTCCATAGCTCTGCACATTCGACCCGCCTGCGGTAAGTGTCTCTGGGAAACCCGAGTAGACGATGGCCGCAGTGGAAACTTTCCAGCCACCGACCACTTCATCCATCACACGGCTGGCTGAGGTGAGATACTCTTTGCCGCGGCCGACGGGAAGCGCGTAGACACCGGTTCCGGAAAAGTTGTGCTTGATGTCGTAGCCGGCTGGTCCGTCGTCGGCGCCGCTGTTGTAATAATTCTGGAAGGCGCCGTTGTACCCGTTGACATTGAGGGTGTAGTTGCCAAAGCTGTTGGTCATAGCCTTGCCATAGGTATAGTTGGCCGTGAATTCCAGGCCATGATTCATGCGCTGGCGAAGTACAGCCTGCAGCGCGTTGTAGTTCATCATGGCGCGTGACTCGGTGATCAACAGCGAATTCGAACCCACGCTGACGGCGCCTGGGGCGTTGGCGCCAATGTACTGATTGTTGTAGAAGGGCGCCGAAGTCGGGTCATTAGGGGTGAGCCACTGGTTGACGTTGCCGTAGTCCTCAATGTGCTGGCCTGTTTCTCCCACATAGCCGGCCTGCAGGGATGTGGTTTGTGTCAGAGCATATTCCAGGGTCAGGTTGTAGTCCTGAACATAGGCGGGCTGAATGTTTTGCGGGTACACGTTGTAGGTTCCGCCGTACTGAGTGGTGCCGCCGGTAAAGCCTTCCTCCGCGGTGCGGGGCTGGGTTACGGCACCGGGTGCGGGAGAGTTGACCGACACGTTGACAGCCTGGATGAAGGGAGTGATGGAGGTGAGGCGCTGGTTGTACGAGTTGCCCTCATAGAAACTGGTGGGGCCATAGCCGCCGCGCAGCACGGTGCGGTCGTTGAACTGATAGGCAAACCCAACGTGGGGCATGATCTGCGCGTAATTGGTCTTATAGCAGCCGCGATTACCGCAAAGCCCGGCTGTGGTAATGGCCGAAATGGCCGATGGCACGCTGCCGGCATAGATCAACTGGCCGGTCGCTAGGTCGATGTTTCCAGTCTTGTTGTTCTGCTCGATCCAGGGTTCGTCAATCTGGTAGCGGACGCCGAAGATCAAGGTCAGGTTGGGCGCAAGTTTGAAGTCGTCCTGGACATACTCAGCGGTGCGCCACTGGCGCTGGCCAACGTTGACAAACCCAAGCGTAGCACCCGCCGACTGCACCCGGTCCAGCAGAAAGTCCGCGCCGCCCCATCCGCCGGGATCGGCCATGGCTGGATCCGCGGAGAAGGCGCCGGTGTAATTTTCCTGTCCAAGGTAGCCGTAATTATTTCCAGTCGGATAGTTGTTCTGGTACCGGAGGGCTTGAATGCCCGCGCTGAGATAGTGTTTGCCGTGCTGCCACGTCAGGTTGTCAATGTAGCTGTAGGTATTGTCAATAATGCTGCCGCCGTTGTAGGCCGGGTTGCCGAGGCCAGTGAGGTCGCCGCCCAGGCTCTGATAGGTGAAGCCGTTATAGGCCTGGTTGGCGTATGTAATTCCCACCTTGGCATCCCCCCCGGTTCCGAATTGGCCGGTTGGATCCTGGGGCAGCCCTTCGCTCCAGTCCGTGCGCGTGAAGCCGATGCGTGCCGAGTTGACCAGCGACGGGGAGAAAGTATGGACCCAATTGGAGCCCACAATCCAGGTGGGGAACAGGTTGATGCCCGGGAAGCTGATGGCCAATACCGGGCTCGAGCCATCGTAGGCCGTTGACTTGGAATAAAACCCTGTGATTTTGTCATTGGCGCGAAGATCGTACTCGATCTTTGCATCGCCCTGGTTATTGGCCTTGTAGCTGCGCGATTTGGCTAGATAGTTGTTGGCCGCGACTCCATCCGTCGGCGTCACGCCCGGCGTGGGCAGTGGGTAGAGGGAGGGGTTGGCAAACAGGAACTGTGCTACCGGGTTGTTGATGGGGACGTTTTGGTCGTTTTCGTACGGGGCAAAGTTGTTCAGCGGGTCGTAGAGCTGGATCGGAGTGGCAAAACCGGTGAGCAGCGCCGAGAAATCTCCGCCGCGCATGGCCGCTGTCATCACGCTCGCAGAACCGGTGCCGCCCCTGTGCCAGCGCGATCCCAGGTAATCGCCGAAGAAGAACAGTTTATTGCGCAGGATGGGCCCACCCACAGTGCCGCCGAATTGCGCGAAGGAAAACGGATTGTTTGGAATCCCCGACTGCTTGTTCGAGTAGGAATTGGCGTCCAGTCTGTAATCCTGAACATAGCCGTAGGCAGAACCGTGGAACTTGTTTGTTCCGCTCTTCAGCACGCTCACCACGCCGGCGCCGTTCACGTTGCCGTAATCCGCGGGGGCGTCGGCGGTAAGAACCTGCACCTCTTGCAACGCCTCGGGTGCAGGACTGTACGAGATCAGGTTATTGAATGTCTCGTTCATGTCGATGCCTTCCAGCGTGTAGTTGTTTGCCTGGGCGCGGTTGCCGTTGATATTGGGTGTGTCAGAGTTATAGGTGCTGCGTTCAAAACTCGTCATGCCGCCAGTTCCGTTGGTGTTCACCGAGCCTGGCACATACAAGGTCAGGGCGGAAAAGTCGAGGCCATTGAGAGGGAAGTTCTGAATGGTGTTGGCGGTAAACGTGCTGTCGAGCGTGGGGTCGGTGGTGTCCAGGATCGGCGCCGTGGATGCCGACACACTCACGGTGGTGGAAGAACTTCCTACCGTCAGCTTGATGTTGAAGTTCGCAGTCTGCAACACTTCCAGTGAGAAGGGCGGCAGATTCTGGGTGGTGAACCCGCTGGCCTCGATGCTGACTTGATAATGGCCGATGGGCAAAAAGTCAATGTGATAGAGCCCGGTCGAATTGGTGGTCGCGGAAGTATCCACGCCGGTCTCAAGGTTATGCGCCGTTACGTGTGCACTGGAAACCACTGCGCCCGTGGGGTCGGTGACCTGACCCGTGATTGAGCCAGTGACGCTTTGCCCAAGTGCGAGGGAAGCGCACGCCATCAAGGCGAACGTTGATCCGAAGACAAGCTGGAGGAGTTTGGTTTTCATGATGGCCTCATTGTGTTTCAGTTGCGTCCGATTCATTTGTTGTCTGCATGACGGCTGCCAGGATCAGCTTCGGGCCGTCATAACGTGGCCATTGGGTCAAAGCCCCAGGCCAAAGCAAATTTGACCAAATGGTAGCCTGAGTCTGCTCAAATAGTCAATAAAAATGCTTAAATGGCAAATTATTGGACATTTCTGGCTCGAAAATGCCTGATTCTGATTGAGTTTTGGAGATTTAGCGAGAGGAATTTTCGGGGCGGGATGGGCGCGTGGAGGGGCTCGGTGGGGCAGTTGGACCGGGAGCTGGCGACAGGAAGGAGTGTGCGACAGGGAGATATGCCCGGCGCGAGAGGCGCCGGGCTGGTGGAGCTATTTGGAGGGGGCGAGCGTGCTCTTGATGAAGGCCGCAACGCGATCGTGGAGCTGCTTGAGGCTTTCATCGCGGACGTAAACCATGTGGCCGGATTCGTACCAGTCGTATTCGATGTTCTTGGCCAGCGACTGGGGAATGGGCAGATGCTTTTCTTCGTACTCCGCGGCGAAGAAAGGCGTAGCCAGGTCGTAGTAGCCGCCATTGACCATAATGCGCAGGCGCGGATTGGTCTTGAGCGCGTTGGCAAGATCGTTGGCCACGTTCAGGTCGATGGGGTTGCCGTTATGCTTCAGATCCCATTCCGTTCCGTTGAATTGTGCGTCGGGAAGATAGGTTTGTCCCTCGCCGTACTTTAGCTCTCTGCGGACGTAGTCGTTGAAGAGCGTTACATAGGCGGAAGAAATAGCCGAGCTTTGCGGATCGTACTCGGCGTTCTCGCTCAAGGAGTTCAGATTGGGACCGGAGAAGCGTGTATCGAGTCGGCCTGTGGTCAGGTCCTGGTCTTCCTGCAGAGTCTTTTCAAATTCGCCCCCGCTGACGCGCAAGTTGGCCCGGAGCAGGTAGGCAACCGGCAGTCCTGTATATTCGTGCAGCTTTTCGGCGACGGATTGCTTCTCTTCAGCGGTAAGATCCGTGCCCAGGGCAAGGGCGTGGGTATAGGGTCCCGTTGTGAAGTCTTCCACTTCTTTCAGGAATGGCTCGAGAGCCGGCGGATGCTGCGCCAGCTTCTTGTGGTACCACGCGGTGGCGGCATACGTAGGCAGCGCCATCACATAAGGTAGGTCGACGCCCGGATTGTAGCTGGGGCCGTCAATATCGGTGGTGAAGTTGAATATCTGTGAGAGAAGAATGACGCCGTTCAGGTCGATGCTCATTCCGTTCTCCAAAATGTTGGAGAGCACTGCGGAGCGCGTGGTGCCGTAGCTCTCGCCAAAGATGTACTTGGGCGAGTTCCATCGGCTGTATTTGGTGATGAAGCGTGCGATGAAGCGGGCAAAGGCGTTGGCGTCTTGATCCACGCCCCAAAAGGCTTTTCCAGCATCCTTGCCGACAAGGCGCCCAAAGCCGGTGCCGGGCATATCGATGAAGACAACGTCGCTGGTGTCGAGCAGAGAATATTGATTGTCTACCAGCTTGTACGGGGCTGCGGGCAGATGCTGGTCGCCATCGGTGACTACGTGTTTGGGGCCGAGCGAACCCATGTGCAGCCAGACCGTGGAACTGCCCGGGCCACCGTTATAAAAGAAGGTGATGGGCCGGTCTTCAGTCTTCGCGTCTTTCTTGAAGTAAGCCACGTAGAAGATGCGCGCAATGGGAGTTTCATCCTTGGGGTCCTTGGGCGCGGAGATCGCCAGTTCGCTCCCCGCCTCGGGTTTGCCGTCTAAACCAAGCTGCGCATCCTGCACGTCGGTGGAACCGACGGTGATGGTGCCGGCGACGGCGGTGTAGGCGATGGTTTGTCCTCCGACAACGACGGAGCCCTGGGTTGTGCTATCAGCGGGCGGGGCCTTTTCGGCGGGTTTTTTGTCGCTGGATTTGTCTGAGGACTTCGCGTCGGATTTGGCGGCAGAGTCGTCGTCTTGTGCGAAGACGTGCGAAGGTGAGGCAACAAGGGCGGCTGAGATCAAGGTTGCTGTCAGAAACAGGGGAAGGCGCATGAGAGTCTCTCCAAGGTTGAAAGTCGGGCAATGGCCCGCATCGGTGCGTGTCTGCGGAAACAGGTAATTCTACTTTTGTGGCTTGTCGAATGGCTGCTTTTCAGTGATCCTGGGGCGATCCTGAGCTTGCAATTGCTTTGAGACGGCCTCCACTTCGCGGAAGACGCGCAGCAAATTGCCGCCGAGAATTTTGCGGCAGTCCTCTGCGGAGTAGCCGCGATCGAGCAGGGCCTGCGTGATCTTGGGCAGGTCGGCGGGCGAGTCCAGGCCTTCAGGCAACTGGCCGCTTACGCCGTCAAAGTCCGAGCCGAGGCCCACGTGATCGATGCCCGCGACCTTGGCGATGTGGTCGATGTGGTCAACCAGCATGGAGAGTGGCGGCCGCGGAATGCGGTCCATGTAGCTGCGCTGGATTTTCTCTTCGTCAGAGTACGTGAACTCCTTGCCGTCAGCTTTGGCTCGCGCCTTGGCGTCATCCACCGCCTTTTGCCGCTCCGGCGCCTGCGCCTTCATCGCATCCCAGTAGGCCTGCGAAACGAAACCGGAGAAAAAGTTGACTTGAACCACGCCGCCCTTTGAGTTTGGTCCTCCAGAGTTTGCCACAGCGCGCAGCATGTCGTCGGTCATATTGCGCGGCGCGTTGCATAGTGCGCGAGCGCCGGAGTGAGACGCAATGACCGGAGCGCGCGTTATGACCAGGGTGCGATAGAAGGTTTTGTCCGACACGTGCGAGATATCCACCATCATGCCCAGGCGGTTCATTTCGTAAACCACATCCTTGCCGAATTCGCTGAGACCTTCCTTGGTATGCGGGATGGATGTGTCGGTGTCGTCGCCGGAGCTATCGGCCCAGTCGTTGGAGTTAGACCAGGTGAGCGTCATGTAGCGCACACCGAGCGCGTAGTACTGGCGCAGCAGCGCGAGCGAGTTCTCGATTGAGTGGCCGCCCTCGATGCCCATGAGCGCCGCAAACTTGTGCGTGCGATGCGCGTATTCAATGCCCTCGGGCGTGGCGACAAACATGATCTGGTCAGGATGTTTGGCCACCTGTTGCTTGACGGAGTCGATCAGTTCCAGCGTGCGGCGGGCGTAGTGGTCCTTATAAAGTGTGGGCTCGACCCAGATCGAAAAGAACTCCGCGCCCAGGTTGCCTTTGTGGATGGAATCAAGATTTAGGTTGCCGCCGTTGAGCGGACCGCCGAGATCGAAATGGTCATCGAGGAAGCGCTGCGGGGTATCGGCGTGCGTGTCAATGATGATGGAGGACTTCTGAATCTCGGCTGCGGTGATTTTCTTTGCTGTCATTTTCGAGTTCGGCTTGGAAGGAGTTTGGGCGCAAGCAAACGCCGGAATGGCAAGAATCAGGATTGTGGTTGGAATACGGGCTCGCATAGGCTTTGCGTAAGTATAGAACGGCAAAGCAGCCAGGGGGAATTGCGGCGGGTGCTACCCTTGTTTGGTCCCGTTGGGGCGGAATCATAGACGGGAGTTTCTTGTGGGGGGAAATGGGATCGAATGCTCCATCCGGTCGTGAGCCACAACCGGCCGCCGGCAAAACACCCGCTGCAACTGGTTTGATGGTCGTGACCATCTGCGCTGCGGTCTTGCTTGCCTGCGGTGCAATCTGGCTGTTCAGAACAAACTCCGTTGCTGGGAAGTGGTCGCAGAGCTACGACCCGACCGGGATGTGGTGGCTGTCAACGATGCTTGCGGCCCTGCCGGTGATTGTGCTGCTGAGCGCGATGGCCCTTCTTCGATTGAAGGCGCATGTTGCCGCAGTAATTGGACTGTTGACTGCGCTCCTCGTCGCGATCTCGGTCTATCACATGCCTCCGCGTCTGGCACTCACAACAACCGCTTTCGGAGGGGCATATGGACTCTTTCCCATTAGTTGGATCATTCTTCCGGTCATTTTTCTCTATCAGCTCACAGTCAAGACGGGGCGCTTTCAGGAACTGCAGCACAGCCTGACCAACATTACCGACGACGGACGCCTGCAACTGTTGCTGATCGCGTTCGCGCTGGGCGCGTTTATCGAGGGCGCGGGCGGATTTGGTGCGCCCGTCGCAGTGTGCGGAGCGATTCTGATCACGCTGGGATTTCGGCCTATCCAGGCCGCGGGGCTTTCGTTGATAGCCAACACCGCGCCGGTGGCGTTCGGTTCGCTGGGGATTCCGATCATCGCGCTGCATGGCGTCACGGGCCTGGATGTGCTGGTGCTCTCCAAGGTGATCGCTCTGATCCTTGTTCCATTCTGCCTGTTCGTCCCGTTCTGGCTGGTGGCTATCTACGCAGGCTTTCGCGGCATGCTTGAAGTGTGGCCGGCCCTGGTTGTGGGCGGCGTTACGTTCGCGCTCACGCAGTGGGCGATTGCCACGTATGCCGGCCCCGGCCTGGTGGATATTGCCGCGGCAACAGCAACCATGGCCGCGCTGGTTGTGTTCTTCCGCTTCTGGAAGCCAACGCGCGTGCTCAACGCGCACGGCGAAGACATTACGGCGCTCGAACGGACGCGAACCGCGCACAGCGCAGGAGCAACATTCAAGGCGTGGCTGCCCTGGCTCACTCTAAGCGTGCTGGTATTTGCATGGGGCATTCCGCGCTTCTCGCATTGGATGGACGCGGAGACTTCGATCAGCATTCCTGTTGCGGGTTTGCACAATGTTGTGGAGCGGGTACCGCCGGTGTCGCCTGGGCCAACACCTGAGCCCGCAATCTTCAACTTGAACTGGCTCGCGGCCTCTGGGACCGGAATTCTGGTGGCGGCGGTACTGGCTGGAATGCTGATGGGCGTTGGTCCGGTTTCTCTCGCGCGGGCCTTTGCTCACGCAGTATTCAGCGTTCGGTTTACGGTGATGACCATCGCCGCCATGTTGGCGCTGGGCTATGTGATGCGCTACAGCGGAATGGACGCGACGCTAGGCTTGGCGTTTGCGCGAACGGGAGTCTTGTACCCGTTCTTCGGCACGTTGATTGGATGGGTGGGCACGGCGACTACGGGTTCCGACACGGCGTCGAATGTAGTTTTCGGCAGCCTGCAGCAAGTATCAGCGCGACAGATTGGGGTGTCGCCGGTGCTGATGGCTTCAGCCAATTCGGCCGGCGGAGTTATGGGCAAAATGATTGCAGCGCCCAGCATCGTGGTGGCGTCGACGGCGACGGAGAGCTATGGGCAGGAAGGAACGATTCTACGTTTCGTCTTCTGGCACAGCCTGGCGCTGGCTGCGTTAGTTGGGCTGGTTGTTTTGGCCATGGCTTATGTCGCGCCGATTGCGCGCCTGGTGGCGAGGTGAACGGGTTAAGGGGATAGCAAGCGAGCCACTGAGCCATCGCCGGCTGATTTCGAGCTCTCAGTAGAAGCAGGGATTCAGCGCGATGCTGCGCATACACTGCACCTCGATGAACGAATGAAGATCTACAAGTGAAGGCTGGGCCGAAGAAAGCGTCAAGCCTTCCTCTGGCGGGCGAGATTAGTGGTGATTCGCTGCTTCAGCTGCCATCTTTACCTCAGCGTACGCCTTGCCGAGAAGATCTTTCGCCTTGGCGGCATGTCCATTCATGTCAAACTCATTGGCCTGCTGCGCGGCGTCAAGCTTGTTTACCGCCTGCTCCATGAAGCGCTGCGCGGCATTCAGATTCGGATGACGGCGCGCGCTCACGTCCTGGCCGACCAGGACGCCGGAAGCGAAAAGTCCCAGGCCGAGAACACCACCCAATACCAGCTTGCGAGTAATCATGGGAAAAACCTCCGCAGACAAAATACAGATCGTGGCCGGGGGTGGCAAGTCGAAAAAGCGGTCCGAAGACGTTTTCAATTACTTTCGTGTTTGCGACGCAATCCGATTCGGCCGCTGGCTCGTATATCAGGAAACCGGCGGGACGCGGATGAGCGGCGCGCGGTTCCAGCAGCCCTCTCTGAACGCCCAGACCGTCCTCGTCCTTTTTGCGGCCGGCCGGATAAACTTCACGTTGGAGGAATTCATGAAATCACTGAACCCTGCGTATGTGTCCCGAGCCAGAGTGCGGCTGTGGAAGTGGCTTCTGTGTTTTCTGTTTGCGGCAGGCGCGGCCAGCGCATGGGCGCAGACACGCGTGTACGAGCTTCGCACATACCAATGCTACGACGGCAAGCTCGAGACTCTCAAAGCCAATTTCCGCGACTTCAATATTAGGATTCTCAAGCGGCACGGGATTGAGAGCATCGGCTACTGGGTGCCGCAAGACCCGGCGCTCGCGAAGAATACGCTGATCTACATTGTTGTTCATCCCAGCCGCGCCGACGCCGATAAAAACTGGGCAGAATTCAGAAAGGATCCCGAATTCGTCAAGCTGGCAGCCGAAGCGATGAAGGCCGGCCCGATTGTTGAGAAGATCGAATCGGTCTATTTGGACCCCACCGATTTCTCTCCGTTGAAGTAGCGGGATCGCATTGTGACCTGATTGGCGTCGCCCAACTCCTGGTTCCAAAACCAGAGCACCGGTGAGGCCCTGCATCTGAGCGTGACTGTTTTTCCCCTAAGTTACGTCTTTTCCTCAATAGGGCCGGATTTCAACCGGGTCTCCGCGCCTTTGCCAACCTGGCACGGAGGCTAAAATTGGATTATCTATGGCTGAATTTACGCATTTGCATTTGCATACAGAGTATTCGCTCCTGGATGGAGCTTGTGACGTTTACAAGCTTGTGGACCGGGTGGCGGCGCTGGGGCAGTCTTCTGTCGCGATGACGGATCACGGGAATATTTATGGGGCGGTGCACTTTTTTGACGCGGCTAAGGCCAAGGGCGTCAAGCCGATCTTGGGGTGCGAGCTTTATATATCCAAAAAAGAAAACCATCGCGAGCCGGGCGAGGGGGATGAGAACAATCATCTGCTGGTGCTGGCGCAGAACGAAGAGGGGTATCGGAACCTGATTCGGATTACTTCGGAGGCTAGCCTGCATGGGTTCTATCGCAAGCCGCGCGTTAGCAAAAAATATTTGGCGGAACATGCGGAGGGGCTGATTGGATTTTCAGGGTGCCTGAGCGGGGAACTGTGCGAGGAACTCGTGGCTGGGCGGTATGAGAAGGCTAAAAGCGTGGCGCAGCAGTATGAAGACATCTTCGGCAAGGGAAATTTCTTTCTCGAAATTCAGGACCAGGGGCTGGAGGACGAGAAGAAGATTCATGAGGCGCTGTTTCGGCTGGAGCGGGAGTTGAATATTCCGCTGGTAGCGACGAACGACTCGCATTATTTGTGCGGCGAAGACTCGCATGCCCACGACGTGATGCTGTGCGTGCAGACGGGCTCGAAGGTGCATGACAAGGAGCGGCTCCGGTTTGACAGCGACCAGTTTTTTGTCAAGAGCGCGGACGAGATGGCGGTGGTGTTCAAGGACGCGCCGGATGTGCTGAGACGGACGCAGGAGATTGCGGAGCGGTGCAATCTGAAGTTGACCAAGGTTGACAATCCGTTTCCGGAGTTTGCGGTGCCGGAGGGACGCACGATCGACAGCTACTTCGAGGAGGTATGCAGGACGGGGTTCAAGAAGCGGCTGGATACTTCGATCGCGCATTTGGCTACGCGCGGCGTGCTGCGGGCGGCGCTTCATGAATACGAGGCGCGGCTGGATTTCGAAATTGGGATTATCAAGCAGATGAAGTACGCGGGGTACTTCCTGATTGTGTGGGACTTCATCAAGTACGCGCGCGACCATGGGATTCCGGTGGGACCGGGACGCGGATCGGCGACGGGGTCGCTGGTGGCGTATGCGATGGAGATCACGAATGTTGATCCGTTGCAACACTCGCTGCTGTTTGAGCGGTTTCTGAATCCTGAGCGCGTGACCATGCCCGACGTGGACGTGGACTTTTGCCAGAACCGGCGCGGCGAGGTGATTGAGTATGTGACGCGGAAGTATGGGCGCGAGCAGGTGGCGCAGATTATCACGTTCAATACCATGGCAGCGAAGGCGGCGATCAAAGATTGCGGACGCGCGCTGGACATGCCGTATGGCGACGTGGACCGGATTGCAAAACTGGTTCCGCTGACGGTTGGCATGACGCTGGACAAGGCGCTTGAAGATGTGCCGGATCTGAAGAAGGCTTATGACGGCGATGCGGCGGTTCGCGAGCTGATCGATACGGCGAAGAAGCTGGAGGGGCTGGTACGCGGGGCCGGCGTTCATGCATCGGCGGTGGTGATTGCGCCGCGGCCGCTGACGGAGCTGGTGCCGCTGAACAAGACCAAGAACGACGAAATTGTGACGGCCTACGACATGAAGGCTGTCGAGAAAATGGGCCTGCTGAAGATGGACTTCCTGGGGCTGGCCACGCTGACGGTGATCGACGATTGCCTGAAGCTGATCGAAGCCAGCCGCGGAGTGAAGCTGGACATTGAATCCATTCCGCCCGACGACGAGGAGACGTTCAGGCGCGTGTTTCACTCGGCGCTGACGTCGGGGATTTTCCAGTTTGAGTCGAGCGGCATGCGGGATATTCTGCGGCGGTACAAACCGGACAGCGTCGAGGAGTTGACGGCGCTGAACGCGCTCTACCGGCCGGGACCGATGAGCATGATCGACGACTTCATCGAGCGCAAGTGGGGGCGGCGCAAAGTGGAGTACATGCTGCCGGAGATTGAAGGGATTCTGAAGGACTCGCTGGGCGTGATTGTTTACCAGGAACAGGTGATGCAGATTGCCAACGTGCTGGCGAGCTATTCGCTGGGCGAGGCGGATCTGCTGCGCCGAGCGATGGGAAAGAAGAGCGCCGAAGAAATGGCCAAGCAACGCGACCGCTTTATGAATGGCGCGGCGGCGCTGGGGCATCCGAAGAATACAGTCGCCGAGATTTTTGATCAGATGGAGAAGTTTTCAGGATACGGATTCAACAAGTCGCACTCGGCGGCGTATTCGCTGGTAGCTTACCAGACGGCTTATTTGAAGACGCATTATCCTGTCGAGTTTATGGCGGCGCTGCTGACTTCGGAAACTTCAAAGCCGGAAAATGTTGTGAAGTACATCGGCGAATGCAAGGAGATGGGCATTCGCGTGGAGCCGCCGGATGTCCAGGTCTCCGGCGCGCAGTTTACACCGCACGGAGACGCGATTCGGTTTGGGCTGGCGGCGGTGAAGAACGTGGGCGGGAACGCGATTGAGTCCATTATGAGGGCGCGCGCGGAAGTCGGCGGCCGGTTTACGAGCCTTTGGCAATTCTGCGAGAAGGTCGACCTGCGGGTGATGAATACGCGCGTGATTCAATCGCTGATCAAGGCCGGGGCCCTGGACTCGCTGGGGCCGCGGGCGGCGCTCTACAAGGCTGTCGACAAGGCTGTGGAGCGCGCGACGAAGGCGCAGAAAGATGCGGCCGCGGGACAACATGGGTTGTTTGGGTTGTTCAACGAGGCGCCGGCTGCGGGGCGGGACGCGGATGAATTGCCGCGCGTGCCAGAGTGGGAAGAAGGCGAGCGGCTGGCCAATGAGAAAGAGGTTCTGGGATTTTTTGTGTCGGGGCATCCGCTGGATAAGTATGCGGAGAAGCTGAAGAATCTGACGGGAGTGATTTCGACCGCGGAGGCGCTGGAGCGCAAGCCGGCGGAGAAGCGCTGGGGTGCGCAGGCCGACCCGGCGGATGAGATTCAAGTGGCGGGAATGATTCTGGGACTGCGCGTGCAAAAGACCAGGCGGGATTCGAAGCTCTATGCGCAGGGCGCGCTGGAAGACGCGACGGGGAAGATTGAGCTGGTGTGTTTTCCGCGCGACTACGAGCGGCTGGCGGAGCAGTTGAAGATTGAAGCGCCGGTGTTGGTGCGGGGAACGCTGACTGGCGACGAGGATGCTGCGCCGAAGATTTCTGTCAGCTCGATTGTGGCACTCGAAGAAGTCCAGGTGCGGCTGCCGGCGGGAGTGCGGATCAGGGTGAATTTGGACCGCGCAACGGAAGAGATTTTGGCCGAGCTGAAGAGCGCAGCGGACGCAGCGCCGGGGCCGGGGAAGGTGATGCTGCATCTGGAAAAGAAGGGTGAGTATGCGGTGATTCTGGAGCCGGAGGGGATGAGCGTGGCGGCGGATCGCACCTGGGTGGAGCGCGTGGAGGAGCTGGTGGGCAAGGGGACGGTGCAGGCGGTGGGGTAGGAAGACAGGGAATAGGGAATAGGAAGGGTATAGGGACGAGGGAGGCTCTGGGCCAACCGGCACTCGCGGTGTAGCTCACCATCCCGATCCGGTGCAGCCGATCTTGGTGCAGCCGGGAACGCTGGCGTTGCCGACGGCGAGTGTCGAGTGGGCGTCCTGTCCGGTAACAGACTGATAGACGCTGAAGCTGTCGGCGACGTATGGGGCAGTATTCCATAACCAATGTTGCTCGGTAGTGTCTACCATGTCGTAAAACTGATTGTTGTCGGAATAAGAGCCGGTGGGGATCACTCCCGAGTTGTTGTTGAACCCATATAACAGTGTGCTGACGGAGTTGCTCCCAAAGGTGACGGTATTGTTGTAGAACGCGACGTTGTTGCAGGGGTTGGAGGGCGCGTCGCCGCGCGTATCGCACTGCATGTAAATCGGGCCCCATGATCCGGCTGGGGAGAACACATTATTGTCGTGAATATTGCATCCTCCGGACGTGGATATATAGATGCCGGCCCCGCTGTGGATGTCGTTGGTGGTGGTGTAAAAGGGCCCGAGGCCGTTTCCATTGATGACATTGTGCGAGATGTCGCAGGGACCTGCAGACACTTCATACTGAAGGCCGGTCACGGCGTTATTGACGATGGTGTTTCCCTGAACCGTTGCACCGTCAATGTTGGTGTCAAGCCATATTCCGCCGGCCACGTTATCGTGGATGTAGTTGTTTTCGATGGTCACGGTCTGGGCGGCATTGTTCTGGTCGGCATAGCACTTGATGCCCGCCGGAGTGTCGTCCTGCGTATAGTGGCCCTGGTTATTTGCGTCGAGCTCATTGCCCTGGAATAGCATGTTCCCGACGGCGCCCGGCAGGTTTACATAGCAGAACACGCCGAGTTTTTGATTGTTGGTGACGCGATTATTCGTGAACGTGATTCCTCCCAGGACGAAAACCGCCGTGCAGCCGGAGTTGCGGAAGGTCGAATTACGGATGATCCAGCCGTTGCCTGTTTGAATCTGAGCCTGGCCCCCGCCCGGCTCGCAGTCGGGATTGCCAAGGTGATCCGCCTCGTAGCCGTTTACCGTGATGCTGTCGATCACAACGTCGGTCACGGAGTTGTCCCAGCCGTCGGTGAGTAATCCGTCGGTGCCGGTGCCATCAAGAATCGTGCCGCCGGAAGCGTCGCCAAGAAACTGGTCGCCATTCTTCGGCGTAAACGCCTGGCCTTGCCAGGTTCCTGCCGGCAAACAGAATTTCGTGCCAGAAGGGTAGGAATTAATTGCGTTCTGAATGCTCGCTCCGGGGGTAATTGTGTAATCGCACAGCGATGGTGTAACCGGCGGAGTAATGACCGCGACAGGGGCCGAACAAGAGGCGAGTGAAAGGATGATCAGACCGCACAACGTGGTCGCCCGTCCGACTGATAAAGGCCACTTCATGCGAGGTTCCTTCCAGAGCCTTTCGACAACGAAGTCAGGAGAATGATTGTTGGGTGAACTCCCAGGTCTCAGGTCCGAGACCTGGGGCACCCTTTTGTCCTGCGGTTATTGGGTGGCGAAACTGTCCCCCGACATTCCGCGGTTTCCTATCGCGTTGTCTACCCAGCCGGCTTTTCCTGTGGTGCTAACGGTGACGGTGGTCGTGCCGACGTCGCGCGACATGAAGCAGAATCCAATGAGGCCGGGCTTTTTGGCGTTGGCGTGCGCTTCCCATGCCATGCCGCCAGTGGCCACTGTATAGGAATAGTTGGGATCGGTCTTGTTGGGATCGAACTTCAGGCGCTCGATGTTCGCTTTGCCGGGATAGGAGCCGGAAAGCATCTCCGCCATGGTGCAGGTGCGTTGCAGCGTGAGCTGGCAGTTGTGCTCGATCACCTCAATTGAGGAGAGGAACATGTACGCGATCTGTTCCTCGCGCTTGAGTTTCACCGGACCCTTGGCATCCTCAATCTCAACCGTCGCCTTGGTTGCAAAGGGGCCTGTGGTTGGCGCTGCCCCTGTGGAACTGGCGGAGGATGTTGTGGAGGCGGTCGCGGTGCTCGCGGCGTAAATGGCGATCACGTCGCTGGCCTTGAGCGCATAATCCCATAGAGCAACTTCCTCGATGCCGCCCTTGAAGAATCGCCCGCTGAAGACGGGGCTGTAGCCGATGGTGAAGACAGTTTTCTTCCCCGCTTCACCGCCGCCGGTGTCATGGGCGGCAAGCTTTCCATCCCAGTAGAGGTTGCGGCTGTGACTGGCGGTGTCGAGGGTGGCGACGATCATGTGCCACTGATTGACAAGCGTCGCGGGGGGAGGGACATAGCTGATATGGCCCCCTGCGGCGGTCCAGAACTTGATGGCGTTGTCGGTGTCGAATTGCAGGTCAAGATCGTTGCCGACTTCCGATTCGCCGGCCACGTAAAAGATGTTGCCCGTCTTCGAAGGCAATTCGGCCAGGTTGACCCAGGCCATGATGCTGGCGCTCGAGCCCACGCCGCCCTTCTGCGTAGTGAGGATGAATCCACTGACGCCATCGAACTTGGCGAAGTTATTGCTTGAGCCGGCGATGGCTGCACCGGGCGAGCCGGTAGTCACCCCGCCTGAACTTTTGTAGGTGGAACTCCCCACCTCGCCTTTGCCGGAGGTTGCGTCGAGGCGAAAATACGCAATGGGTGTTGTGGCCGTGACGGCAGAGGCGAAGTCAGCCTGGGCGGCATTGAGCCTTGAAGGTTGAACGATAGACAGCACAGCCAGCGCAGCAGTTGCTGCCGTGGTCCATTGGCGACTTGTGGACATTCCGGAATGCCTTTCTGGATTTCGAAGAAGTGGAACAACGGAGCGGTGGGAGCGAATGGGAAGTCTGATTCCGCAGTCTTGTGTGGCGCAAGGCCTGCCCAGTCTATTGCATCGTGGAATGAAGTTTCAATCGAAAAGAATGCTTGATGCGATTCAGCCAATCGGCAAGTCATTGATCCGGCCCTCAAAGAGTGAGAGGTTTCCCTTGCTTGCGCCAGAAAAGGGCGCACGGATGGGGCAGAGATCGGCAGAAATTGTGGCCTGGCGGACGTAGTGAGGCAGTTTTCCTAGCGACGACGCGAACCATACAGAACACTCATTTTGGGGGTCCGGTGGAGCAGCAGGATGGACGGAAGCGATTCAGCTGGCCGCGCGACGAAAGGGGGAAGTTCAAATGATGAGCAATAGAGGCAGACTGATTGCATTCTTGATGGCACTTACCCTGTTCGGGTGCAAGGGGCCGGTGCAGACATCGGCGGCCAGCACGGGCGACGGGTCGAACGGCGCGGCCGGAGTTGGCGCGAACGGCGCAGCCTCATCCAGCGGTGGGACGCGCGTGGAAAAGATCGTCGATACGACTTTGAACAACATGGTCGCGCTTGATGTGACCGTTCCGGCGAATTGGAAGTTTCAGGGGGTGCTCTTGCAGGGGAGCCCGGCAACATGCGATTCCCAGGCGTATGCGGTGTTTCGCGCGACGAGTCCGGACGGGCAGAGCTTTGCCGAAGAGATGCCGGAGATGTTGTGGGACTGGGGAAACGGTCCCAGACCGACAGAAGGCTGCCTGCCCCTCAACGGGCCGATCAGCGCGCAGAATTTCCTGAAGTATATTTCGGCGGCCATGCAGGTGGCGTATGTGGGGGACGCGCCGCTTCCTGAAGCGGCCGCCGCAGCCCTTAAGAAGGGACAGGCCTTTATCGCCGCGCATCCGCCGACGCAGCCCAATGCAGCGCAAATGATGCCGGGTTTGAAAATGTCGGGAGACGCCGCGGCAGCCTTCGTACGTTACAACAATCACGGCGTGGCGATGCGCGGGAGGATGACTGTTGGTATGACCTGTTTTGAGACGACAAGGCCGGGCGTGATGGCGTTAAGGCAGCCCATGACCGTATCGACCAAATGCAACGCGAATGTGGAATACCTGGCCGCCCCAGAGACTCAGTTCGCCAGCGTTGCGCGGATGTGGGACGCGCCTGGAATGGGGTTCAACGAAGACCAGGAAAACAAGGAATGGAACAACGCCTGGTCACAGCGGAGGGCCCAGCAGATGGCGGAGGCGACCCGCCGCCAGATCCAATATTGGCAAATACAGCAGGGGGCGCAGATGCAGCAGACGGAGCACGCCATGTACGTGTCGAGAGCGATGATGGTCCAAACCAACCAGATCGCACGGGATGGGTTGCAACAGTCCATGGATCGCGCCGCGCAGATTGCGAATTCGAACCACGATGTCGCGTCGGACTTTGTGGATATGGCATTCGATCAGCGCACCGTGATGAATCCGAATACTGGAGAGGTCTTCAAGATTTCCAACCAGGAAAATCCTCCCTCGGGGACGCAGTTGGTGCATGGAGACGGAAGGCCGCAATGATAGCCAAAGTGACGGGGCCGGAGAGAGCGGACTGGTCCTGCGTTTAGTTTTAACCGCGCCAGGTGCGCAAAAACTAGAATGCCGCGACCGTGTAAATGGGTTGTTTTTCCAGGTTTCAAAGGCGAGATCTGGGTACCCAGAGTTTGATGATTAACTGCAAAATCGCTCGGTCGCGGTAATCGAGAACGAGAAAGGTGTTCAAGATGGCAAGCAGAGAAAGAACGCCGGCATTGCTGTTGGTGCTGGCGATGCTGGGATGCAAGGGAGCGCAGCCGACGTCGGCTGCGAGCGGAGCGGCAGACTTGGGGGTGGCCGTTTCAGGCGCGGCCTCGACGGGCGGGACGCGGACGGAGAACATTGTGGACCCGACGATGGATAACAAGGTTGCGTACTACGTGACCATCCCGGCGAATTGGAAGTTCAAGGGCATTCTGTTGCAGGGCGGCGTGGCCACCTGCCAGTCTTACGCATACGAGTCGTATCGCGTTACCAGCGAGGACGGGCAAAGTTTCGACGAGATTATGCCGCAGCTTTTGTGGGCGTATGGGGATGGCCCCAAGCCGAAGATGGGTTGCTTGCCGATCGATAAGCCGATGAGCGCGCAGGATTTTCTGAAATACCTGTCGACGACCATGCTGGTGGCGTACTCAGGCGACACTCCGATGTCGGACGGGCTGGCAAAGGTTGTGAAGCAACTTCGGGACAGCTATGCGCAGCCGGCGCCGTTTTATGCGCAGCGTAATTTGCCGCCTCCGCACAATACGGCGGACGGAGCGGCGGCGCTGGTTCGTTACAAGCAAAACGGGGTCGCGATGGAGGGCCGCCTGGAGACGCTGGTGACGTGTATGGAGACCCAAAACCCCGGCTTTCATTCCATTCTGGCGGGGATGCCGAGCAAACCGGCAACAACGTCAGGCAAATGCACGGCAGGCGTGGGATTTGTGAGTGCGCCGGAGAACCAGTTTGCGGCGGTGTTGCGGATGTGGGAGAACCCCGCGCTCGGCGCCCAGCAGAACAAGGAATGGGGCGACGCGTGGGTGAAACGCTACGCGGAGCAAGGACAAGCTGTGAACGATGCAATCATCCATAGGGCGGATGAGAAATTCGCGGCGCAACGCGCCGAGATTGCACACACGATGGCAGTGCAGCAGGCGGTGCATGACCAGTTTCTGCAAACCATGCAGGAGGGGACCGACCGTTCAATGGCGCATGCGGCGGAGGTGGCAAACTCGAACCACCGCGCGGCACAGGACATGGTGGACTATTCGCTGGACCGGCAGACAGTTCTCGACCCGGAGACAGGGAACTATTTCAAGGTGACCAATCAATTGACGACGAACGGCACACTGATCAGGGCGCATGGAGATGGGTCGCCCTGGTAAATCCGCTGATCCTGCGGGATAAGCACAAAGTTGCAAACGGGATTCGAGAAGTCATCGACAAATGCGCCGCGGCGCAGACAAAGGAGAAGCGGGAAAATGACGAGCAGAGGAAGAATGGTGGCGATGCTGGTGGCGCTTGCGCTGCTGGGGTGCAAGGGAGTGCAGCCGACGGCGGCTGCGAGCGGCGGAAGCGACGGAGCGGTTGCTTCAAACGGAGAGGGCTCTGGCGCAGTCTCAGCGGCCGGCGCTGACAGCGGCGCAACGCGCATCGAGTACATCACCGACCCGACGATGAACAACATGAGAGTGATGCCCGTCCAGGTCCCGGCGTCATGGAGCTTTCGGGGCGTGCTCGTTCCCAAAGGCCCCTGCACAGATCTCTCTGAAGTATTCCGGTCAACAAGCCCTGACAAGCGCAGCTTTGTTGAAGTAATGCCGCGCATGGGCTGGAAGTGGGGAAACCTGTGGACGGGTAACAAGGCTGGATGCCTGCCGTTCGACAAGCCGGTTAGCGCGCTGGAGTTTGTGAAGTACATGACCGCGACCCTGCAGGTGGAGTATCTGCAGGAGCAACCGGTCCCCGGAAACACTGGCCCTGTACCGTACCCGGGTGGGATACACACGATGGCCAGAGCGACCGTGCGCTTCAAGAACGGATCGTTGAACATGATGGGAAGCGTACAGGCGGGCCTTTTTTGCAGCCAGTATCCCGCAGCAGGGAACCAGGCTGCTCCGAACCAGGGCCAGGGATACCCTCGTCAGCAGAATGCCAAGCCTGGCCTGGAGGGTGGGCACTGCGATGCGGTGGTCACATACATCACCGCGCCGGAGAGCCAGTTTGCCGAGGTCATCAAGATCTGGAGCGATCCCGGAATGGGCAGGCACAAGGAGCTTGACGACTGGGTTGCAGCGTATAGCCAGCGTTATGCAAATGAATTGCAGGCAAGAACCACACAATTCCTCAATGAATCGAACCAGGCGTTCGCGGCGCGCCAGCAGATGTATAAAGACCAAGCCGCAGTGCAGCAGCAGGCGCATGACCAATTCTTGCAGACCATGCAGGAAGGCACTGACCGTTCAATGGCGCGCGCCGCAGAAGTAGCGAATTCCAACCACCGCATGGCGCAGGATATGGTGGACTACTCGCTCGACCGACAGACTGTGTTGGACACGGCTACAGGGCAGGTCGGCAAAATATCCAACCAGGTCACTCCCGGCGCCCCACTCGTGAAGGTGCACGCAGATGGGACGCCGATTCAGTGACAGTGGGGCGAGTCCGCAGAGGATGAGCCGGTCCTGCGAATGATTTGAACAGCGCCGGGTGCGCCGCAGCTAAAGAACGAGAAAGGTGTTCAAGATGACAAGCAGAGGAACAATAGTGGCGATGCTGGTGGCGTTTGCGCTGCTGGGGTGCAAGGGAGTGCAGCCGACATCGGCGGCGAGCGGCGGAAGCGCCGCAGCGAGTGGGGGAGCGGGGGATGGAGCTGCAACGTCATCTTCGTCCGGCGCGACGCGCGTGGAAAACGTCGTCGATACTACGATGGATAACAAGGTTGCGTTTTATGTGACCATCCCCGCGAAGTGGAAGTTTCAGGGGATTCTGCTGCAAGGCGGCGAGGACGCCTGCGAATCTCTTTTTAACGGCGTATATCGCGTAACCAGCGAGGACGGGCAGAGCTTCGGCGAGTACATGCCGCAAATGTTGTGGGCATATGGCGATGGCCCCAGGCCGCGGACCGGATGCCTGCCTGTCAACAAGCCGATGAGAGCGCAGGATTTTCTGAAGTACTTGTCAACCACGATGCAGTTTGCCAATATTAGCGACGCGCCCATGCCCGGTGCATTGGCGGAGGCGGTGAAGCGTTGGCAGGACGCCTATGCGCATCAGGCGGCGCAATTCAGTGCGGGCCAGAATCTTCCCCCGCCTCACAACACCGCAGACGGAGCGGCCGCAATGGTTCGCTACAAGCAAAACGGAGTCTCCATGGAAGGGCGCTTGGCTGTGATGATCACCTGTACTGAGACTCCCCACCCGGCCTTCCATGCCGGCATGGTGAACAAACCAGCAACGATTTCAGGAAAATGTACGGCGAGCGCCAGCTACGTGACCGCTCCTGAAAACCAATTTGCCGCAGTGCTGCGGCAGTGGGACGACCCGGCGATGGGTCCCAGGCAGAACAAGGAATGGGGTGATGCCTGGATGAAGCGCTATGCCGACCAGGCGGCTGCGTCTGCACAGGGCTTCGATCGAATTGTGCAGCAACAGAACAAAACCTTCCTCGACAATTCGGAT
>Ga0302326_10002541_pt1 | contig 44184 bp, 44 predicted proteins | sample Palsa_T0_3_FD_202264 | JGI IMG/M metagenome (GOLD analysis project Ga0302326, IMG submission 202264) | Peat permafrost microbial communities from Stordalen Mire near Abisko, Sweden - Palsa_T0_3 | ecosystem: Environmental > Terrestrial > Soil > Palsa > Peat permafrost | place: Sweden: Abisko...
ACCCATACGTCGGACGTGACGAAGGGGGTCGACGATGTCGTGTTGTTGTGGATGACGTTCTGGCTCGACCCGTCCGTCTTCATCCGCCAGAGCTTGTTGTCCGTCCCGCGGAAATAGACCCACTCCCCGAGCACGAAGGGAGGCGAGGAGGTGGTGTTGTTGGCCGGCTGCGACTGTTGGGTTCCATCGGTGTGGACTTTCCACAGCCTATTGTCGGTGCCTTGGAACCATACCCATCCGTCGGAAGTGACGCAGGGGGTCGACGATGTCGTGTTGTTGTGGATGACGTTCTGGGCCGTCCCGTCGGTCTTCATCCGCCACAGCTTGTTGTCCGTCCCGCGGAAATACACATACTCCCCGACCACGACGGGGGGCGACGAGGTGGTGTTGTTGCCCGGCTGCGATTGCTGGGTCCCGTCGTTGAAGACCTTCCACAGCCGGTTGTCCGTGCCTTGGAACCATACCCATCCGTCGGAAGTGACGAAGGGGGTCGAAGCGGTGGTGTTATTGCCGACCTGTTCCTGGTTGACGATGATCGTCCCGGGATTGCGAATCCAGGCCTCGTAGGTCATGTTCAGCATCGACTGCTCACAGATGATGCCGATGGAATTCCAGGTGAACATCGCATAGCACAGGCCCGTGGGCATTCCGCTCGGCACACGGACGGAGACATTGTGGTGCTGAAATAGGCTGACCAATTCCGCCAGGGTCCCGTAACCGCAAAGGCTCACGCAGTGATCCTCCGAGGCGTTCTTCGGGTAGTCGTACATCGCCCAACCGCTTGTCCCGGGGGTAACCAGGCCATGGGGATTCGATTGGAAGTCGTCCGCCCCGACGCCGATTTTCACCGGCCCGTGGCTGTAGATGGCGCTCTGCAGAATCGCGGCGTTGTTCCAGTTGACCGAGTTATAGCCGCCGTCGTTGTATGTCCTGTTGTTGAACGGAAAACCATTCGTTTGCATCGTCGTCATGACGGCGGTGAGGCTGGCGCCATTGAGATAGCCATGCGCCGTCGCCCAGGCGACCACAGTCGCCTCCGGAATGAACGTCTGCGGCGCGGCGGTGGCCTTCGCGAAGGCTTCCTCGGCCGAAACGCAGTCGCCGTAGGTGTAGTTGTTCCAATACGACATCTGAGCCGGCCACATCAGGAAGCTCGGGGGGACCGCGATTCTCGCGTCCGGAACATGCGGCATGGCCGCCGCGAGTTCGTGCCGCGGCGACGGGATGGCGCCGCGAGGTAATCGCTTCGTCACATCAATGTTGTCTGCCATATGCCTCTCCTGTTCATCATCGGTCGTCGATGTTGACCTGTGCTGGCATCCCCGCAACGAGGACGAAGCCGTATACGCGAGAGGGCGTCACAAAAAGCAGAGTTCCCATCGTCACAATTTCAAGTCGATCGATGTTTTGTCACGCCTTCCTGTGATGCAAGGAAAAGGCGCGCTCTAGGCTGGCTGGATTGTCGGCGCGTCCGTTCGCCGCCACAGGAGTGGCGAAACTCACGCCCAGCGTCGACAACGGAATGTGGACGTTTTTAATGATCGATCGGCCGGCAGGAGGAAGGGCCGGGCCCGACGATCACCCGCCGAGATTCCTAACGATCGTCGTCGGATTTCGAACCCAGGCTTCGCCCGTGACGTTCATCAGCGATTGGCGGTCGACGATGCCGATGGAGCCCCAAGTAAACATCGCGTAGCAAAGTCCCGTCGGCATGCCCGAGGGCAAATTGACATTAACCCCGCGTCGCTCGAGGAGATCGACCAACGCCGCCAAAAGTCCATAGCCGCAAAGGCTCGCGCAGTGATTTTCAGGCGGGCCCGCCGGAAGGCCGTAGATCGCCCAACCGCTCGTCCCGGGCGTGACCTGGCCCTGCGGGTCGCCGGCGAGATTGGCCGAAGCGACGCCGATCTTCACCGGTCCGACATCGGCGATGGCGCCGTGCAAAGCGGCCGCGTTCGTCCAATCGACCTTATAGAACGGCCCATCCAGATAGGCGGCGCCGTCCAATTGAAACCCGCGCGTCCGCATGAAGCTGGCGAAATTCGACGAGCCGCATTCGCGCGCCGCGAGCAGGACGGCGTCGGTCGGGACGAACGCCTTGGGTTCGGCGCAGGCCTTGGCGAAGGCTTCCTCCGCCCAACTCGAATGGCTTCCCTTGTCGTTCCCCCAAAAGCCGATTTCGATTGGCCAGGCGAGGAAGCTTTCGGGCGCGGCGCCGCCGGCCCTATAGGGCTCGGCGGCGGCGAGTTCGTGGTTGGGCGTTGGAAACTCGCCGCTTGGAGCAAAAATTTCCGCGCCCGAATCGGGCCGATACGGCTCCGCGGCGGCGAGTTCGCTGCGGGGCGTCGGTATCGCGCCGCGCGGCATTTTGGGATTCATTTCCCCTCTCCCTCGAAAACGCGGGCGCTGGGGCGCAGGAAAGCACAGCGGCGCCTTATCGGCGAATTGGCGGCGTCGTGAGCGTGCGGCGCCGTCGGCGGAGACTCCAGGGACTCATTGGAGCCGCTGTTGGAACAGCCTTCCAGCGCCGGCTACGGCGTCGTCGACTCCGGCAAGGCGCAGGCAATGCCAGGCCATGGCGTGGTTGCTCGAAGTGACCGACACGCCGGTCCGCTGCTCAAGCCCGGACACCGCCTCGGCGACGCGCAGGCTGGTGCAGGAGACGAAGATGGCGTCGACCCCTGACGTCGCGGCCATCTGCCGCGCCGCCGCTTCGATCGAGGCGACGGAGATGCGGGCGGCGTCGCGGTCATCGCGCCGGTCGAAGGTGGCGACCGCCGCGATATTGACGCCGCGCCCGTTGAAATAGGCGACGAGGCCGCGATTGATCTGCGGCGCATAGGGTGTGAGAAGGCCGATGTTCTCAGCACCAAGCGCCCGAAACGCCGCCAGCGCGGCGGTGACGGGCGTCGAGCAGGCGACGTTCGGCCGCGCCTTGCGGATCTCTGCGAAGACCGCCTCCTCGCCGAGCGTCATCGTCGCCGAGGTGCAGCCGAACGCCACGACGTCGAGCGGAATGCTCGGCAGGATGAGGGCGACGCTCGGCGCGATTCTCGGACCGATCGCGCGCAGGGTTTCGGGCGTGATGTCGTTGTCGCTGAAGACGCGCGATTCGTAGAAGGCGACGCCGGGCTGGCGCACCAGGGCGCGAAACTCATGCTCCATCGTCTGATCGGTGGCGAGCACCACCAGGCCGATCGCCGCGCGCGAGGCCAGGCCCCCGTCGAGTTCGGACGGCAGCACGCCAAGATCGATCGGCTCGGAGGGTCGGCTTAGGGCGCCGGCGAGATCGAGCGACATGGATTGCCCCTTTGAGGTTCAGGCGGCCAACAGGCCGTCCATGGAAATGGCCGGCGGCCGGCCGGCCACCAGATCGGCGGTAATTCTGGCCGAACCATGCGACATCGTCCAGCCGATATGGCCGTGGCCGGTGTTGAGGAAGAGATTGCCGAAGCCCCGGCGTCCGAAATAGGGAAGGTTGTTGGGGGTCATCGGCCGCAGGCCGGCCCACATTTCGGCGCGCTCGTAATCGGCGCCTTCGGGATAGAGCTCCTGCGTCACCTGCTTCATGAAGGCGAAGTCGGACGGGCTATGGCTCGTGTCGTAGCCGGCGAATTCCGCGGTCGCGGTGACGCGGATGCGGTTCCCGAAGCGCGAGATGGCGACGAGATTGTGCTCGTCGACGCTCGCCACCGTCGGCGGCGCCGGGCGATTGCCGATGGGTATCGTCAGCGAATAGCCCTTGATCGGATAGATGGCCAGCCGAATGCCGATCTTGCGCGCGAGAATGGGACTGTGCGCGCCGAGCGCCAGCACGAACGCCTCGCCCTTGAAGGGGCCGCGGTCGGTCAGCGCCTGCACGATCCTGTCGCCGGCGGTGTCGAGCCCGGTGATCGTCGTGTCGGTGTGGATCGCGCCGCCGCGCTCGACGATCTTGGCCGCCAGCGCGCGGGTGAATTTCGCCGAATCTCCGGTCTCGTCGGTGGGGCAATAGATGCCGCCGGCGATCTTGTCCTTGACGGACGCCAGCGAGGGATCGAGCGCGATGATGCCCTCGCGGTCGAGCAGTTCGATCGTCTGGCCGTCGGATTCGAGCAGCTTCATCCGCTGCACGCCGCTGTCGAGCGCCTGCTGGCCGCGATAGAAATAGACGATGCCGCGCTCGCTGCGATCGTAGTCGATCGCCTCGTCGGCGATGACCTGTTTGAGAACAGTCTGCGAATAGGCGGCGAGGCGATGTTTCAGCAAGGTGTTGCGCCGCGCTTTTTCCGCGGTGCACTCCATCAGGAAGAGCCAGGACCAGGCATAGAGCCGCGGATCGGTCGAGAGCCTGAAGCGCAAGGCCTGGTCTTTGAGCACCAGCGATTTCAGCAGGATCTTTGGCGCGGCGGGCGACGACCAGACGAAGGAATGGCCGGGCGCGATCATCCCGGCGTTGCCCCAGCTCGCTTCGGCGGCGACCTCGCCATGGCGTTCGAGAAGGACGACTTCGTGACCGTCCTTCTGCAACTGATAGGCGGTGGTGACGCCCACCACGCCGCCCCCGAGCACCACGATGCGCATAAGTCCCCCATATCGTTGCGCGATTATTGCATCCCGACGGTGGGCGGCGCTACCGACAATTGCGCCTGCCTGACCGCGGCCCGGCAATGGGCTATGCTAGGCGCCCCTGTGCGCCAATAGGAACCGCCATGACCAATTCCGCGACCCTCATCGACCTCGACGCCCGCATCGCCGCCGTCCGCGAGAACATCCGCGACCTCACCGAACAGGCCGCCGCCTATTCCGGCGGGGCGGACGAAGCGCGCAACGCCGACCGAATCGCCGCCGAGGAAGCCGCGCTGGCCGCGCTCTTGAAGGAGCGGGAGGCGCTGGCGGGCTAGGCGCGAAGGCGCGCGGAGGGCGCGCGTCCGACGCCTTGGCCGCCGTTCTATTTCGGATAGGGCACGCATTTGGTCGCGCGGCGACCGCCGGGGGTAATGGCTTTCGCGCCGGTGACTTGCTTGATTTTGCCCTTCGGGCATGTGCCGTCGTCGACCAGAACGACCTGACCGTATTGCAGGGTTCCCGGCGGCGGGTCTGTCTTGACGATCGGGGTTTGCGCCCAGCAAGTCCCTGAGAAAACGCCGGCCCACACAGCGACGGCGAAAAGATTTTGGATGCGCGTCATCGCCCGCCTCCCTCCTCCTCGGATGGTCTTATCTGTGGGATCGCTGTTCGCCGCGTCAATGCCTTGGTTTCGGGGGTTGCGCGACCCGCCAATCGGAATGCCCGCCTCAGAACGCGATGTCGATCTTGCCCTTGACGGCATTCTCCTGGTCGCGATTGCCGAGCGCGCCCGAATAGAACACGCCGGCGGTGAACCGCGTCAAGGGCGCGCTGGCGAAGGCGAGCGCCGTCGCGCCATCGTCATAGCTCTGCCAAGCGCCCGAGCGGGCCTCGCAACAGCCGCGCGCCCATTCCCGCCAGCCATAGCGGGAAAGGATAGGCGGTTACGCGCTCCATGCCGCCGACCCCCAGTCCATGATAGGTCCGCATCGCCAGAAAGCCGAAGGCGATGAGCCCGATCGCGCCGAGGCTGAAAGCGACAAGCCCGGCGGCGCGGGTCGCGCGGCCCGAACTCAGCATCGCCAGGCCGATGGCCGTCATGCCGGCGTTGCAGCACAGGAAATTTTCCACCGCGCCCAGAAAATGCGGCCCAGGCGATGCGTCCTCGGGCGCCAGCCCGACGACGAACACGCCGACCCCCGAAGCGCCGATCAGCCATAGCGCGCCCGTCCACGACCCGCCTTTGGGAAACAGCGGCCGCAGCAGAGCGGCGCCGCCGGCGATCAGCAGCCCCTGCAGGACAAAGGACGCGTTCATCAGCGCGTGCAGCGGCGAGCACAGGATTTGCGTCGGACCGGCGAGACCGCTTGCCGGCGCGTCGCAGCCGACCGCCCCGAGGTCGCTTATGTAATTCAGACTGAGACTATACGGCCCCGGCCAGCCATGGATCGCCACAGCCTCGGCGACAAAATATTGCAGGCAGAAGATCCATAAAATCGCGCCGGCTTTTGTCTTGCTCATCGCGCAAGCATAGGCCGTTTGGCGGGCAAAGTCCGAGGGAGGGGTTTCGAGCCTGCGGGCGCATCGGCTCGGGCGCGACGACGAAAACCGCCGACGTGGAGGTGGCGCTCGAAAAAGGACAACAGGCGCCTGTCGCCGTAATATTGGATTACGGCGACAGGCGCCTGGATTGCATCGTAATAATTCGTGGTTGGGAGTGGAGCGCCTCAGCTCAGAAGCGATAATTGACCTTCAACTCAACCTGCTGCGTCTGCACGCTAAGGCTCCCGGTCGCAGGGACGTTTTCGAAAGCGCCGCCAAAGAAGCCGCCGGCAACCGTCCCGAGCGCGAATTTGGCGCGCCCGTAATCGGTGAAGCGGTATTCCGCCCCCACATCCCAATGATCATTCAGGGCATAGGCCACGCCGGCGCCTATTGTGCCGCCGATCAGTGTCTTGGAGTCGGACCCGCCCGAGGCGGGGAAGGTGATGGCGCCGACTGTGGTCGCAATGAAATTCGAGCTCATCGTTACGCCGGTGAAAGCGACGCCCCCAGTTGCGTAAACGAGCCAGCGATCCCAAGCATATCCCAAATCGCCTCGGATGGAGGAATCCCACCTCGCAGTCGCCGCGAAATTGTCGCCCGCAATGAATACGTCGTGGCCGGTCCCGGGCGCCGGATTGACGACGCGACGGTTCAAATTCATCAGGTCGAAATTGGCCTCGGCGCCGAGCACGAGTTGCTGGAACTGCTGGCGATAGCCGAGCTGAACGCCGCCGGCGAGCGAGTTGTCGAAGCCGCTGAATGGCACGGAATCAGGGCCGAATGGGAAACCGCCCACGAAGGCCGTCGTTGAAATCGGATCCGCGAACCGGCCGTCTATCACGCCTAGATTTCCGCCGACATAAAAGCCCGTCCAGCTGAAGGGAAGGGGCGGCGGCGGCTCCGGCGCCTTCTTGGTTGGCAGGTCCGCCGCCGCCGCGGCGCCGGCCATGCAAAGCAGCGCTGTCGCTGCCAAAGCGAAACGTCTGATCATGTCCCCCTCGCAGATCGCGGCCACATGAAAAAGCCGTAGAATAGACCTAAACACACGTCCCGCGTCTGGACAATGAGGGCGCGGCACTTTTCCCCCGATTGTGACAGACAGGCAACACTGCCCGGCCATATCCAAAACCTCGCTCATGGCGGCGGCGCGCTACGTGGCGCTCAATCCCGTGCGGGCGCGGCTGGTCGCGAGGGCGCAGGACTGGCTATGGCCGAGCGTTCGAGCGCATCTGGCGGCAAGGACGACGGCTATGTCGCCGTCGCGCCGATCCTGAAGCGCTGCGCCGGCCGCTTTGCCGATCTCATCGAAAGCGAGCCCACGCCTCTGCGCGCCGCCGAAACCATCGGCCGGCCGGTGGGCTCGGAGCGCTTTCTCGACGCGATCGCCCGTTTGACGGGGCGCGACGCGAGGGCCGAAGAAGCGAAGAAGAGAGGGATTTAGTAAGGTGTCACCGTAATTCCGTTGTTTTATCGGCGCGTGAATGGTCGCGCCCCATCTGGCCGAGCGTTGTTTTCCATCGCTCCGCGAGCCCCACCGAATGGACGATCGTCGATCGTCGTCGAACGTCATAAAACAGCGTGACACGCCGTTCCCGCCGGGATTGACCCGTCGGATCGGGCGTTGGACCGTGCAGGCGACGTCAACGCGGAGAAAGATTCGCGGCGCGGCTTCGCCCTTCCGGCGGAGACTGAGCGGCAAGATCAATTTGGAGCGATGTTGTTCATCCGGATGGCGGTCGTGACCGGTCAGGGTGAGGCGGGCGTCGAGGGAAGCGAAAGGGCGGGTTGTTGTGAGCGTCGCGGAACAGGAAAGCTTAGGGCTCGACCCGCAGTTTCTGAAATCGCTGGACCCGGCGCAGGTCGGCGCCGCTGTGTCGAAGCTGTTCGCGGCGAGCCTCGGCGATATCGTCGTCGTGCTGTCGCGCTCCCCGGCGCATAAGCATTATTCGCTCGCCGATATCGAATGGATGGTGCTGCCGCCGGCGGCGGCGGGGCAGTTCTACGTGGCGGAGATGGCCGACAAGCAGCGCGGCTTTCGCGCGCCGGTCGCCGTCGTCACCTGGGCTCTTGTGTCGGAAGAGGTGGACCGGAGGCTCGAGAGCTACGCGGGGCAGCTATTGCGATTGCAGCCCGATGAATGGCAGAGCGGCACGATCGGATGGCTGATCGACGCGGCGGGGAGCCCGGCGGGCGTCAAGGCGGCGCTTCGATGGCTCAATGAGGGGCCGTTTAGGGAAAGGGCGCTCAAGGTTGTCGTCCGGGAAGAGAGCGGCGCAGCTAAAGTTGCGATGCTAGCTGCGCTGTTGACCGAGCACGCAACGAAGGGGAGCCGCGCTGCATGACTGTGGCGCGCGCAGTGTTGCGTTTGGGCGTGAAGACCGGAGGTCTGTGTCGGTCGTCGCTCGCAAGAGGCAGGAACGTGACCCCTATGCGGAGAGCGACGTGAAAGCTCCGCTTGCCTTCGTCATTGCCCTGGCGGTCATTGCGTTGGCGGGTGTCGCTGCATGGGTGTGGTATTTCCCGTCCGCATCGCTGCATTACAAACTATCGGTCGATGTCGATGACAACGGCGTCATGCGTCACGGCGAGGGCGTGATCGGCGTTTATTTTCAATCGAATGGGTTCATGCTCATCGATAAGACACCGCATTGGTCGATCGGCGTTCGCGGCGAAGCGTTCGCGGTCGATCTGGGCGAGCGCGGCGCGATGTTCGTTCTACTGTCGGACGATCGGACGCGAAAACGCTCTGCTGAAGCCGGTCGCGGTGCGCTGTTCTGGTACTTTGGCGACAGCTTCGGCGACTTGCCGCCGAACTATATCGGTAAGCTTCGGCTTGACGAATTCATGCGCAACCGGGCGGTCGTGGAGGTCAAGCCGGACGCCCTGCCGATGCTGGTCCGCTTTGGCGACATCAACGATCCAAAGTCTGCCGAGCGGGTCGACCCCGAGCATCTCGACGCGGGCTTCGGGCCGGGCGCAAGGCTCGCGCGCGCGACCGTTCAGATCACGGACCAGCCGGTGTCGACGGGGATCGAGAACAGGCTGAGATGGGTGGCAAGCGCCGCCGTCATGAAGAATCCCGGCTGGTCGGACCTGCCCTTACAGACTCGCATTGTAGTCAACGGACTCTTTACCGGAACTCCTGAGGCGCACTTCAAATGACCACTGAATTACGGTGACAGGCGCCTATTTCCCTTTTTGTTGTTCCATGCTATCCAGCCCTCATGGCGCGTCTTGCCCGCTTCGTCGTTCCCGGTTCGCCGCATCACGTCACGCAACGCGGCAACCGGCGCGAGCGGGTGTTCTTCAATGACGGCGATTATGCGCTTTATCGCGATCTGCTCGCGCAGGCCTGCCGCAAATTCAATGTCGCGGTCTGGGCCTATTGCCTTCGGACGAATGCTCCGCATTCGCCGTGACATGCCCAACCCTGTTCACTTGATCCTGACGCCGTCCGACGCCTCCGGCCTGGCGCTTGCGCTGTCGCGCGCGCATCGGCTTTACGCCGGCTTCGTCAACGCGCGGGCGCGCCAGACGGGCCATCTGTTCCAGGGGCGGTTCGGCCTCCGTGGCGATGGATGAAGGCCACCTCATGAGCGCGGCGCGCTATGTGGCGCTCAATCCGGTGCGGGCCGGACTCGTCGCCAAAGCGCAGGACTGGCCCTGGTCGAGCGTGCGGGCGCATCTTCTTGGGCGCGACGACGAACTGGTCGCCGTCCAGCCCCTGCTGGAGCGCGCGCCGCGTTTGGCCGATCTGACCGAGAGCGAAGCGGACGCGGCGGCCTATGCGGCGTTGCGCGGCGCCGAGGTCATCGGCCGCCCGCTGGGCGCGCCCGATTTCCTTGCGGCCGTCGCCCGTCGGCTCGGCCGCTCCGTCACGCCGCGCAAACGAGGACGCAAGCCGCACAACGCGAAGGCGGGCGCCGAAAAAGGGAAATAGGCGCCTGTCACCGTAATAGCGCCGTCCTTTCTTTTGGTCTCTTTCTCGAGATTCGCGAGATCGTGTTTTCAATTGGGAAAAAGAGGGAGCCGCCATTTGCGGCGGATGCAAGTGAAAATCATTTTGGGAGTCGTTCTGGTTCTTCTGGCAGTCGTTGTCGGCCGCGCGGCGATTCTTTCGACCGCGTCGGTTCGGTATCGGCTGACAATCGACGTGAAGGTCGACGGGACGATCAAGTCTGGTTCAAGCGTCATGGAGGTGGTTTACTCAACAGCTTCCCAATTCATGTGCACTCTTGGTTCATGTGGTTCCGGCGTGAGTAGCATAGCTGGAACCGCGGTCACGATAGATCTCGGCGAAAAGGGCCTCTTATTTGCTACCTTAAGGGAGTCTTCTTTGCCCAATACGCCAGACAGACCAATATGCTTCTATGAGCCAATCGCTTGTCTTCCTTTCGTCGCGTACGGCATTGCCTATCAATCGAGATCTGACCTTCGAGCGACGGCGATTCGCGAACTCCAGAGTCGGAGCGGCCGCGTCGACGCACCATCCAATGTGTTGCCCGCGCTCGTCCGATTTCGCGACATCAGTGATCCGAGTTCGGACGAGGAAGTTGTCGCCGCGAATATGGCTGCGACCTATGGACCGGGCGTTTCATTCGTCCGCGCTACAGTTGAGTTGACGGACGCTCCCCTGGCGCCTGTTCCAAAGATATGGCCGGACTGGCTGAAAAGCCTTGTCGATGGTCCAGCGAATTGTCTCATCGGTTCTCGCGAAGACTGCAAAGATCGCCTGGGCCTTCACAACTGGGATTTCAAGAGGTAGAGACATGGACGACAGCACACTGTTTTCTGCCATCCTTGCGTTAGACGCGTACAATCGAGACGCAAACGGAAAAATTACGAAATTACGGTGACAGGCGCTCATTTCCCTTTTTGTGAGATCCTGCTATCCAACCCTCATGGCGCGTCTTGCCCGCATTGTCGTTCCCGGTTCGCCCCATCACGTCACGCAACGCGGCAACCGGCGCGAGCGGGTGTTCTTCAATGACGGCGATTATGCGCTTTATCGCGATCTGCTCGCGCAGGCCTGCCGCAAATTCAATGTCGCGGTCTGGGCCTATTGCCTTCGGACGAATGCTCCGCATTCGCCGTGACATGCCCAACCCTGTTCACTTGATCCTGACGCCGTCCGACGCCTCCGGCCTGGCGCTTGCGCTGTCGCGCGCGCATCGGCTTTACGCCGGCTTCGTCAACGCGCGGGCGCGCCAGACGGGCCATCTGTTCCAGGGGCGGTTCGGCCTCCGTGGCGATGGATGAAGGCCACCTCATGAGCGCGGCGCGCTATGTGGCGCTCAATCCGGTGCGGGCCGGACTCGTCGCCAAAGCGCAGGACTGGCCCTGGTCGAGCGTGCGGGCGCATCTTCTTGGGCGCGACGACGAACTGGTCGCCGTCCAGCCCCTGCTGGAGCGCGCGCCGCGTTTGGCCGATCTGACCGAGAGCGAAGCGGACGCGGCGGCCTATGCGGCGTTGCGCGGCGCCGAGGTCATCGGCCGCCCGCTGGGCGCGCCCGATTTCCTTGCGGCCGTCGCCCGTCGGCTCGGCCGCTCCGTCACGCCGCGCAAACGAGGACGCAAGCCGCGCAACGCGAAGGCGGGCCGAAAAAGGGAAATAGGCGCCTGTCACCGTAATACGAAGAGCGCCAGTGTGGGTTCGGTAGGTATGGCAAGAACGACGACTTGGGTGTTAGAGCAACTCGGCTAACCGAGGAAAGGCTGCGGCGATGTCCTCGAGGACATAAATCGCTGCCGCACTGAGCTGACGGTTCGAATGGCGGCAGAGGCATACGCGGGTGCCGTTACGCTCGGCGCCTTCCAGTTCCAGCGTCACGAGCGCCGCATCGACGTTCTCACCTGAAACGGCAAAGCTCGGCACGACGGCGACGCCAGCGCCCGAGCGAGCGTAAAGCTTCAGGGCCGCGATCGAGTTCACGGTGAGATGCGGCACAATCCCGGCCTTTTCCGGAGGCAATAGCGCATCGAATGCCAGCCTCGTTGCATAGTTTCGCGGCGGTAGGGCTAGGCACATCCCGTCCAATAGATCGACGGCGGCAACGGCGCCATGGGCGGCCAGATCATGCTCATGGCTCACGATCGCCACCACTTGACTGCGGTGCTCGGCGACGATCTCAAGTTCGGAGTGGCTCGCCGCGCTAAAGACCACCGCGAGGTCCGCTCGCTCTTCAAGGAGAGCCCGCTCCGCCTGCCGGCCTGATGCGACAACGATGTCAGCTTTGATGTTCGGATAGGTCCGAGCCATCACGCTGATTCTGGGAATGAGATAGTCCGGGACCAGAGCTTCGGAGGCGTAGATCGTGACATGCCCGCGCTTCAGTGAATGGACGTCGTCCAGATCTGCCGCCAGCTGGTCCATTCGCCTCAGAACTTGCCGGGCGGCTTCGATGAATACCTCGCCGGCGCTGGTCGGCCGCATGCCTCGGGAATGTCGCTCAAACAGACTCACACCGAGTTCGTGCTCAAGCTGCGCCACTTGTCGGCTCAGCGCGGACGAGGTCAGGTGGACGTCATGGGCGGCAGCCAGAGTAGAGCCGTACTCCGAGATGGAGATCACATACTTCAAAACCTGAAGCGGCATGCGCGGCAGCGCGCCGATTATTTTCGATCGGCCCATTCGTCCCCCTAAAGATGGGTCCTCATATGGGCGCTTTTCATGATCAGCAGCGCCGAACCCCGTAAATCGGCCCGGCGCTGCGGTTTGCGCGATACGCAAAGCTAGCTTTGGCACATTGAAATTGTCAATGCCGACCCGCGCCCCCAGTATCGCCGGGAGGAATCAAATTTGCCTTGCGGAGGTGAACGGTGGACGATTTTGACGCGGACATGTGTCCAATCCAATAGTGCCGGTCGCGGTCGTTCAGGCAGCCCCAGTTGCTTTCGATATTGCCCGCACCTTAGATAAGGTTGCCGATCTTACGGCAGATGCCGTCAAAACCGGCGCTCGGGTGGTGCTCTTTCCAGAAGCCTTTGTCAGCGCCTACCCCCGGGGCCTCGATTTCGGATCCCGCGTCGGATCCCGGTCCGATGAGGGCCGCGAATGGTATCGGCGGTATGCCGAAAGCTCGCTCCCAATCCCAGGTCCCGAGTTCGAACGGCTCGGCGCGATCTCCGCGCGGAATAACATACATCTTGTGATCGGGGTGATCGAACGCGACGGCGCCACGTTGTACTGTGCGGTCCTATTTTTCGGTCCGGATGGATCCTTTCTGGGTAAACATCGCAAGTTGATGCCCACGGGCTCCGAGCGCCTCGTGTGGGGGCAGGGCGATGGCTCCACGCTGCCCGTAGTCGATACGCCCTATGGCAAGCTTGGAGCGGTCATCTGCTGGGAAAACTACATGCCGCTCATGCGTGCCGCCATGTATGCGAAAGGGATCGAAATCTATTGTGCGCCAACCGCCGATGGACGAGAGACTTGGTTGCCGAGCATGCGCCACATTGCCCTTGAGGGTCGGGTGTTTGTCGTTACTGCGAACCAATTCTGTCTAAGAAGCGACTATCCAACCGACTATCCGACGCCCTTCGGCGATGAGCCCAAGACAGTCATGTCGCGGGGTGGAAGCTGCATTATCGGCCCGTTGGGCAATATCCTGGCGGAACCCGTGTGGGATCGCGAGGCCATTCTGACCGCCGAACTCGATCGCAGGGACCTTCTTCGGGCTCGCTACGACTTCGATCCCGTGGGCCACTACAGCCGCCCGGACGTCTTCCAACTGCTGGTCGACGAGCGTCAACGCGCTACAATGACGCGTTCGGTTTGAGCCATGGAGCTCCTCTACACGCCGTTCTCGCCATTTGCTCGCAAGGTCCGGGTGGTCGCCCACGAGAAACGGCTCAGCGAGCAGATTGAACTTGTTCTGACCGAAGTCGGCACACACGTCCCGTTGTGCACGCCGGTTCACGACCAATTGGCCGCGGTGACGCCTTTGCTGAAAGTACCGGTTCTGATTGATGGTGCTGAACGGCTCTACGATTCCCGGGTCATCTGCGAATATCTGGACGGCCTGTCTGACGGTCCGCGGATGTTTCCGGAACCGGGACCACGGCGCTGGCGAGCCCTTCGGCGGCAGGCGACTGCCGACGGCATCATGGATGCGGCAATTCTGTGCCGGTTCGAGCAGGCGCGTCCGGTCGAGCGAACCTGGGATGAGTGGTTGTCCGCGCAGACGCGACGAATCCTCCTCGCCCTTGATACTCTCGACAGAGCCCCCCCATCAGCTGACGAATTCGATATTGGGGCGGTCAGCGTGGCTTGTGCTCTGGGCTACCTGGACTTCCGCTTCGGCTATCTCGGTTGGCGGGCCGGACGCATCAGTCTCGCGCGGTGGTTCGACGCTTTGCGGTCGCGTGCCTCGATGCAGGAGACAAATCCCGGGCCGTCCTTACCGCTCACATCTCCATCTTCCTCGAAAGGCGCGGCAGCAGCGCGACGGCGGACGACATCAAGAGGCTGATCTTCGAGCGCGACAACGTCCGGCACCCGAGCGAGTACTTCGCCGACCTGGTCACGATCTTCAATGCTTCCGACGATGACCTAGACGCCTTGCTTCCGAATTACGGTGACAGGCGCCTGTCACCGTAATAAAACGCCCCGCCTCACGCCGCGCGCTGCGCCGCCCCTCCCTCGGCCAGCACCCCATCGAGCCAGTTGAACGCCCGCTGGTTGAACAGCGCGCGGGCGCCTGATTGGCAATGCGCGCCGGCGCCTTCGGCCGCGGAGAAGCGCTGGAAGCTTTTGCGGCAGGTCAGCCGGTCGTAGAGCTTGCCGGCGGTCGCGCCGATCTCGTCGGTCTCGGCGCTGGCGATCAGCGTCGGACAGGCGATGCGCTCGGCCTTGCCGGCCAGCGTATATTGCGCGGCGAGGCGCAGGTAATCGATCGGGCGCTCGACGCCATGCGTCCATAGACCGCGGCGGATCGCCCAGCCGCGCGTCGGGTGGCGAAGACGCAGCCGCATCATCGCGTCGATCGCCTCGAGCGCGAAGCGGCTGCCGTCCGGCAATTGGCGGGCGAGCGGGCCGGGCAGGCGCGTTTTCGCCTCCTCAAGGAGGCTGTATTGCCCGGGATCGGCGATGCAGGCGGCGAGTGAGGGATTGCCGCTCGCCGCGCGCGGCGCGAGATAGCCGCCAAAGCTCATGCCCATCAGCGCGATACGCGCCGGATCGACCTCGGGCCGGGCGCGCAGACAATCGAGCGCGGCGGCGACGACGCTCTCCCAGTCGGGGCGGAAGACGAGGCCGTCCTCGATCAGCGCCGCGCCCTGGCCGGGCCCGTCGTAGCAGACGAAATTATAGCCGCGCGCCAAAGCCGCGGCGCCGCTGAAGAAATAGGCCTCCTCGGCCGTGCTGTCATAGCCGCCCGTCATCAGCAGCGTCGGACGCGGCGCCGCGCCCGGGGCGGCGAAGAAATAGCCGGGAAGGCTTTTGCCTTCAAAGGGAATGGCGATCGGCTCTCCCCAGCCGGGCCGCGCGGCCAAAGCCTCAGCAAAGGCGGTCCGGTGCAAGCGGTAGGCTTCGATAAGGCGGGGGTCGGGACCCGGCCCCATCAGAAGGACATAGGCGTTGCGATAATAGTTCGAGGCCCTCAGGAAGCCGGCATGGGCGCTCACGTCATGGCCGGCGGCGAGGCTGGCCCGCGCCTCCCCGGCGACGCGGTCGGCCATCGCCATCCACGCGTCGCGCCAGCTTTCCGGGCTCGGCTCGCCAATTTCCGCCGCCGCGGCGAGACATTCGCCGAGATCCGCACCCCCGGCATAGGCATGGCCGGCGGTGCGCAGCCATTGCGCGTTGAAAAGGCGATCCTTGAACGGAAAGGACATCAGGCGTTCCTGCTTGCAAGCCGGGCGAAACGATGTATACGATGAATACATTGGATGTATGAAATGTCAACATCGAAAAAAACCACCCCCTATCACCACGGCGACCTGCGCGGCGCGCTGATCGGCCTGGCGCTGAAAGCGCTCGAAAAGGGCGGCCCCGAGGCGCTGGCTCTGCGCAGCCTCGCCGAACAGGCGGGGGTGTCCGGCATGGCGCCCTACCGGCACTTCGCCGACCGGGCGGCGCTGCTCGAGGCGGTGGCGCGCCAGGGCTTCGCCGACCTGCGCGAGGAACTGCGCGCCGTCGACGACGCGAGCGACCCGCAAAAAGCGCTCGTCGCCTTTGGCGCCGTTTACGTCCGCTTCGCCTGCGCACGGCCGGGCCTGTTCCGCCTGATGTTCGCCGGCGCGCCGCCGACGCCGGACGACGGGCTCGCGGCCGATCCGAACAGCGTGTTCGGCCTGTTCGCGGCGCGCATCGCGCAGATCGCGCCGGCGCGCCGCCGCAGAATCGCGTTTCTGGCCTGCTGGTCGATCGTCCACGGGCTCGCCTGCCTGCTGGTCGGCGGCCGCATTCGCCAGAAAACGCACTCGCCCGCCGAGCTCGCCGAGCGTCTCGGCGAAATCCTGTTGAACGGCCTGTCGGCCGAGGCGCCGGGTCCGAAGAAGGCGAAGCCGCGCCAAGACTAGGCGTGGGTTTTGCGCCAGGCTTCCGGCATTGGCGCCCTCGGGTTGCGGCGTCGGGCGAGGCGAATGCTATAACCCTAGCGTTATAGCTTGAGGGATGGATTGGCGGGAAAACCCTCGAAAACGGGTGTTTTGCGGGTGCTTTTTTCGGGCGTTTTGGCTCCGGTAGGGCGACGAAAGGCCTGTTGGCGCGACGAAGCCGTGTCGGAGGCGTGCTTTTTCGTGTCCTTTTGAGCCAGTCTGCCTCAGCGTCGCGCTGCCACGCCGACGAGACGCAGTCACGCCGAAGGCGCCGTAGCGAAGCGGAGGAGTCGCGCAGCCCGGACGAATGCTTCGCATTCGCCTAGACTTGACGGCGTCTCGGCGGCGTGGCCGCCCGGTTGAGGGAATTCATTAACCCCTAATATTCTGTTTAACAGAAACATTCTCTGGACATTCTAGCTTTTCCGCTGCATACTCTCGAGACGTTGGATATCGCCCTGTCGCCCGGCCCGGCCGCGGGCAGGAGCGAAATCTAGCGACGAAACGAGACCAATGCATCACCGAAAGGCGGACGAGCGCGATTGCGAAACAGCACGAACGACGGTCTCCGGAAAAAACGCCCCATTTCCAATTTTTTTTCGCCTCTAACCCATTGATATCCCACGATCCGCCCAAGCTTTTTCCAAGCTTTTTCCAAACTTTTATTTGGAAAAAATTTGGCGGCCCGAAAAATTATCTAGCCATTTCAATGGCGCCTTCGCGGGCCCCTCGCGCGGGCCAAGCATCCTCCCCGACAAATCCAAATTTCTCGATCCGCCAGCACCGCCCCGGCCGCCGCGCGGCAATTGACTTGCCCGCCTGCGCGCCCCTATAAGGCGCGCGCGCCGCATTGTCCGCGACGCGGCAAGTTTCGACCCGGCTCGCAGGGCGCTTTTCATGGGCGTCCGGCGAGGGCCGGGTTTGGTTCATTGGACGGACCCTTACTATCGTCCTCAGATATAAGCGCCTTTTGGAGATTTGACAGTGAAGCGGACCTATCAACCGAGCAAGCTCGTTCGCAAGCGCCGCCACGGCTTTCGCGCCCGCATGGAGACGGTGGGCGGGCGCAAGGTGCTCAACGCGCGGCGGGCGCGCGGCCGCAAGCGTCTTTCCGCCTGATCCCGCGCGCGCGGCTCGCCGGCCCTTTGTCGCGCGGAAGGGAAACAATGAACGAGCCCGACGCCTGCCCGAGCGCCCCGGCGCGAGCCTCCGGCGAAACTTACGAAATCGCCCGCCTGCGCCGCCGCGCCGATTTTCAGCGCGCCGCGCGCGGCCGCCGGGCGCGGCTGGCGGCCTTCGCGCTGCAGGCCAATCGCCGCGCGACGCCCGACCTTTTGGGCGCCCGCGTCGGCTTCACCGTCACCAAGAAGGTCGGCGGCGCCGTGGTGCGCAATCGCATCCGCCGGCGCCTCAAAGAAGCCCTGCGCCTGTCGCGCAACCTTGAGACGCGGCCCGATCATGATTACGTGGTGATGGCGCAGCGCGAGGCGCTCGGGCGGCGCTTCGATCTGCTGCTGGCCGATCTCGAGCGCGCCTTTCTTCTCGTTCATTCCAGTTCGTCGCCCGCCGGCCGCTCGGGCGCCAAAGACAGAGACCAACGAAGATGAACAAAGAGGACTCAAGAAACCTCATCCTGGCGATCGTTCTGTCGGTGCTGGTCCTCATCGGCTGGAACTATTTCTACGGCGCGCCGCAGATGATCAAGGATCGCCAGGCGCAAACGCAGACGCAGGGCAACGCCGCCTCCCCGGCCGCCCAGTCGGCGTCCGGCGCCTCGGCGCAGCTAAACCCGCCGCCGGTCGCCGCACCGCTCGAATCTCGGGCCGAAGCGCTCGCCGCCAGCAAGCGTATCCCCATCGACACCAAGAGCCTTGGCGGTTCGATCGATCTGACCGGCGGCTTGCTCGACGATCTGACCCTCAAGGCCTATCGCGAGACGATCGACCCCAACAGCCCCAACATCACGCTGTTCTCGCCCCAAGGCGGCCCGGCGCCGTATTGGGCCGAGACGGGATATTTCCCTGACCCGGGAACGAAAGCCAAACTGCCGACGCGCGACACCGTCTGGACCACCGATTCGCAGGCGCTCACCGCCGAAAAGCCGGTGACGCTCACCTACGACAATGGCGCCGGCCTCATCTTTCACCGCGTGATCGCCGTCGACGATCGCTACATGTTCACGGTCACCAATTCGGTCGAGAACAAGAGCGCCGAGCCGATTACCGTGCATCCCTATGCGCTGATCCTGCGGCGCGGAAAGCCGGAAGTCTCGGGCTATGCCGTGCTGCATGAAGGCTATGTCGGTGGCGTCGGCGACGGCTCGATCCAGGAGGTCACCTACGCGAAGATCGATCCGACCAAGCCTATCGCGATGAGCGGCGCCGGCGGATGGCTCGGCTTCACCGACAAATATTGGGCTTCCGCGGTCATCCCGGATCAGGCGATGCCGGTCGAGGCGCATTTCTCCGTCAGTAGCGCAATTCAGCCAGCCGATTACATGACGGACTTTGTAGGCCCCGCGCAAACCATCGCGCCGGACTCGACAAGCGAAGTCCTCACGCGCCTTTTCGCCGGCGCCAAGGAGGTCAACACAATCAACGCCTATATGGCCGACCTTGGCATCAAGAAATTCAATTTGATGATCGACTGGGGCTGGTTCTGGATGATCACCCAGCCGATGTTCCAGGTGATCGACTTCATCTACAAAATCGTCGGTAATTTCGGCCTGGCGATTCTCGCCGTCACCGTGCTCGTCAAGCTCGTCTTCTTCCCGCTCGCCAATCGCAGCTACGCCTCGATGGCGAAAATGAAGAAGATCCAGCCGCAGATCGCCGCGCTGAAGGAACGCTTCCCCGACGATCGCGCCAAGCAGCAGCAGGCGCAGATGGAGCTGTTCAAGAGCGAGGGCGTCAATCCCGTCGCCGGCTGCCTGCCGATGGTGATCCAGATCCCGGTGTTTTTTGCGCTCTACAAGGTGATTTTCATCACCATCGAAATGCGCCATGCGCCGTTCTTCGGCTGGATCAAGGATCTCTCGGCGCCCGACCCGACCAACGTCTTCACCTTATTCGGCCTCATCCCGTGGGACCCGACCGCGCTGCCGATGTTCGGGCATTTCCTGGCGCTCGGCGTCTGGCCGCTCATCATGGGCTTCTCGATGTTCCTGCAGATGAAGATGAATCCTGAGCCGGCCGATCCCGTGCAGAAGACGATGTTCGCCTGGATGCCGGTCATCTTCACCTTCATGCTCGGCGCCTTTCCCTCCGGCCTGGTGATCTACTGGACCTGGAACAACACTTTGTCGGTCGCGCAGCAATATCTCATCATGCGCCGCAACGGCGTGAAGGTGGAGCTGTGGGACAATCTGGGTAAAATGTTCAGCGGCCTCGGCAAGTTTTTTTTCAAGGCGCGGCCGACGTGAATGAGCCGGCCGGCGGTCCGGACGAAGCGGCGCTGATCGAGGCGGGCCGCAAGTTTTTCGCCGGCCCTTGCGACTTCTTTTTCGCCGCCGCCAAATCCGACGCCCTGCCGCCGATCGGCGCGCCGGAGATCGCCTTCGCCGGCCGCTCGAACGTCGGCAAATCCTCGCTCGTCAATGCGCTGACCGGGCGCCAGAGCCTGGCGCGCACCTCCAACACGCCGGGGCGAACGCAGGAGCTGATCTTCTTTGATCTTGGCGGCGGGCGGCTGACCTTGGTCGACATGCCGGGCTACGGCTATGCGGCGGTCAACAAGAACAAGGTCGCCTCCTGGGGCCAGTTGATGCGCGACTATCTGCGCGGACGCGCCTCGCTGATGCGCGCTTTCGTGCTGGTCGACGGCCGGCACGGCCTCAAGGACAGCGACATCGAGACGATGAAACTGCTCGATTCCTCCGCGGTGTCCTACGCGATCGTGCTGACCAAGCGCGACGAAGTGAAACCAGGCGACCAGCAGGCGCGCATCGAGGCGACGCTGGAGGCTTTGCGCGCCCATCCGGCCGCCTATCCCGGAACGTTCTTCACCTCGGCGCGCACCGGCGAGGGCGTTCCGGAATTGCGCGGCCATATCCTGCAATTGATGCGCGAGCGCGGCGTGTTCTGATCGCCGATCGCATCGGCTAAGCTGGCGCCGCATCGGCGTGGGGCGGCATGGGCGGATCCTTCGATATCGCAATCGTCGGCGCGGGCGTCGGCGGGCTGGCGGGCGCCATCGCGCTCGCCCGCGCCGGCCATCGCGTCACGCTCTACGAGCGGTTTTCCGCCTCGCGCCCCATCGGCTCCGGCCTGATGCTGCAGCCGACGGGTCTTGCCGCGCTGGAGCGGCTCGTCTTGCGCGCTCCGGTCGAGGCGCTCGGCGCGCGGATCGACGGGCTGCATGGGCTTAACGAGCGCGGCGGCCTGGTCTTCGATCTGCGCTATGGCGATCTCGCCCCCGGCCTCTATGCGCTCGGCGTGCACCGGGCCGCTCTGCACGCGGTGCTGTGGGACGCCTTCGTCGCTTGTGGCGCCGGCGTCGAAACAGACTGGACGATCGTCGACGTGGCGGCCGGCGCCGACAAAAGAGCGCGCCTCGTCGACAGCCGGGGACGAACCTCGCCGGCCTTCGACCTCGTCGTCGACGCCTCGGGCGCCCATTCAGCGCTGCGCGCCATCGTGACCAAGGCAAGGGCGAGCCAATTTTCCTATGGCGCGGTATGGGCGAGCATTCCCGATCTCGCCATTGCGCCGGCGATCCTCGCCCAGCGCTATGTCAAAGCGAAAGTCATGATCGGTCATCTGCCGGTCGGCCGCCTGAGTGCGCAGTCGCCGCCGCTCGCCGCTTTTTTCTGGAGCCTGAAGCCGGGCGATCATGCCGCCTGGCGCGCCGGATTCGAGGCATGGCGGGGGCAGGTCTTGCACCTGTGGCCCGCGCTGGAGCCGGTCGTCGCCGAGCTCGACCGTCCGGATGATTTCGTCTTCGCCTCCTATGTGCATTTCACCGCGAGGCAGCCATTCCGGGGGCCTCTCGCGTTGCTTGGCGACGCCGCCCACGCGACATCGCCGCAGCTTGGGCAAGGCGCCAATAGCGCGCTGCTGGATGCGCTGGCGCTCAGCGACGCGCTCGAGGCGTCCGGCGATATCGCGCAGGCGCTCGAGGCTTATGCGCGCTTGCGGCGAAGGCACGTGAGATTCTACCAGTTCGCCAGCGCCGTGATGACGCCGTTCTTCCAATCCGACTCGAATCTGCTGGCGGATGTTCGCGATCTCGTCTTCCATCGGTTGAAGGCCATTCCCTATCTGCGCCGCGAGATGATTCGCACGCTCGCCGGCCTGAAGACCGGCCTTCTGTCCAGCGCCACGGCGCGAGAACTCGCGGGCGACGCGCCCGCGGCGCCGGAGGCGTCTATTGACCGGTCTGGCCGATTGCGCTGAAACTTGGGGCATGATTCATATCAACCGCGTGGCGGGGCAGGATCTTGGCCGCATCGCCGCTCTCAGCGACGGCATTTTCGCGTTCGCGATGACTGTGCTGGTGGCGGAGATTTATATTCCCGGCAGCGCCGGCATTCACTCGGAGGCCGAGCTTTGGGCAGGGCTCGCGGCGCTCGCGCCGCGCATCGTCACCTGGCTCATGAGCCTGATGACGCTTGGCATTTGCTGGGTCTCGCAGCAGACGCTGCTCAACCAGTTGGCCCGCGCCGACCGAGACTTCAGCTGGCTGAGCTTCGTCTATCTCGCCATCATGACGGTGCTGCCGTTCTCGACGCGCCTGCTTGCCGGATTCATTACCTACCAGGCGGCGTTCCTGATCTATTGGTTCAATATTCTGCTTTGCGGGGTCGGCATCATCGCCTGCCTGATCTACGCCGAGCGCGCCGGCCTCATCAAGGCCGACGCGCCCGAAGATTTCGCGCGAGCTTTCAAGCGGCGCATCCTCATCGCCCAGACGCTCTATGCCTTTGGCGCGGCGCTGGGGCTCATCAGCATCCCGCTCGGGCTCGGGTTCATCGTGCTCGTGCAGCTCAACTACGCCGCGGCGCCGCGCCTGCCGCTGTTGTGGAAGATTTGAGATCAATCATCGTCAACGCGGCGCCTCTTCCAGCCCCGCTTCCGCGAGCGCCGCTTTCTGCCGCGCGGCCACGTCGCCGACCGTGAACGCCCCGATCGCCTCCTCGAAGAGGCGATGGAAATTGAGTTCGGCGCGAAGCCGCAAGAAGGCGCCGCCAAGGCCGATCGCGGCGCGGTCCATGAAGACGAATTCGCGCGGCACTTTGAGCGGCCCCTGCGCCTTGAGCGCGCGCGCCACCGCGGAGGCCTCGCGGCGGCCATATTCGCCTGGCTTGACGCCGTCGGCGATGGTGCGCACGCGATCCTCGACCAGCGGCCCATAGATGAAGCGCGCCCAGATGTTGAGCGCCGCGATCGTCTCGCGCGACAGTTTTGAAAAGCCCCATATTTCATAGGCGTGCACGACGCGCGCTTCGTCGCCTTGCTTCAGGCCCTCGTAAAGCTCGACGACGCCGCCGACAAAGCTCGCTGGAAAGATGCGGATGCAGCCATAGTCGAATAGATTGACGGCCTCGACTTGCCGGCTCGCGCGCGGCCCCGCGGCCACGACCGAATAATTGCCCAGATGCGGGTCGCCGTGAATGACGCCGAAATGCGAGAACGGCCGCCACCACGCGTCGAACAAAGCCATCGCGATTCTGTTGCGCGCCTCGCCCGGCGCGTCCTCAAAGTCCATCAGCTTGTCGCCGTCCAGCCATTCCATCGTCAGCAGGCGCCGGGTCGAGAGCGCCGCGAAAATGCGCGGCACCCGCACCAGCGGCCGGTCGGCCAGCATCCTGTGGTAGAGTCTGGCCAGCTTGGCCTCTCGGACGTAGTCGAGCTCCTCGCGGATGCGCGCGCCGATCTCGCGGGCGATTTCGCGCGTGTCGATCGCCGGCCCCATGCGGCGATGGATGGAGAACAGCAGATCGAGCTGGACAAGATCGGCCTCGACCGCCGAAGCCATGTCGGGATATTGCAGCTTGCAGGCGAAGCGCTCGCCGCCAAGGCTTGTCGCGCGATGCACCTGGCCCAGGGAGGCGGCGGCGGCCGGCGACAGATCGAATTGCCCAAAACGCTGGCGCCAATCGAGGCCGAGCTCGGCCTGCATGCGTCGCTTGACGAAAGCGGCGCCCATCGGCGGCGCTTGCGACTGCAGCTTCATCAATTCTTCGGCATATTCGGCCGGCAAAGCTTCGGGAATCGTCGCCATCATCTGGGCGACTTTCATCAGCGGCCCCTTGAGCGAGCCAAGCGCGCGGGCGAGCGCCTGCGCATTGCCGGCGGGCTCGCCGCCCATCACCCGGTTCGACGCCATCCGCGCGGCGAAGGCGCCGGCGTTGACGCCCAGGCGCGCATAGCGAGACGCGCGCGCGGAAAATCGATTGGCTTCGTCATCCTGCATCTGGGCGATCCCGCGCTGCGCGCTGTTCTATCAGCGCGATTGAGACTTTATCGAGACTGCGGCCGGGCGGAAGCGCAAGCCATGCCGCCGCGCCCGCGCCGATGCGCGTGAGCGGCGCCTGCCCTCCGTAAGGCGACGATGGCGGCTCTGCTTCGTCGGACGGGCGTGAGGCGCGGATCTGCGCCGGATCGGACCAATCGCATCCTTACGTAACGTGAGGCTTTGCAGGCCTCAGCGGCGTTCGCCATATGCCGTCTCTTTGCTACCAATTTTTTTATCGGCATGCTTACAGTGCCTCTCTGCAAGGCGCGAGGAATAGCTTGGCTCGAGAAAATGAAATTCGCCTGGAAGTCGAAAACCTGGACTTGCGTCGCCTGCTGGCGCAAGCGGGAATAGATGCGGCCGAGCAAAAAGTCTTCGAGCAGTTGCAACGCATCCTGCTGGAGGAGTTGCATCACCGGGTCAAGAACACATTGGCCACTGTAATGGCGATCACCTCGCAAAGCCTGCGAAGCGCCGAGAGCTTGGAGCATGGCCGGCAAGCCATCGAGAGCCGATTGCTTGCGCTGGGCAGGGTGCAAGACCTCTTGTTGCAGACGAGTTGGACGAGCACCGGGCTCGCGGCGATATTGAAAAGCGCCATTGAACCCTTCGATTCCTCCGGCGGCGGCAGATTTTTCGTTCAAAGTTCCGACATCGAAGTCTCGTCGGCCGCCGCATTGCCCCTGGCGATGGTGCTCAACGAGCTATGCACCAACGCCGTCAAATACGGCGCCATGTCCAATGCCAGCGGCCGAGTGGAAATTACCGCGGCCGTTGACGATTCAGGCGAGGAATTTCGCCTCACCTGGACCGAAAAGGGCGGTCCGGCGGTTCAGCCGCCGACCCGCCGCAGTTTTGGCACGCGGCTCATCGAGCACAGTTTCGTCAGCCAGTTGCAAGGCGAGGCGCAACTGGCGTTCGAGCCCTCCGGCGTCGTATGCGTGCTCGACATTCCCCTGGCGTCCCTGAAGCCGCCGAAGTTGAGCTGAGGCGCGCCCTGTGCCCGCTATTTGGCGCGCGGCTCCGCGACCGCCAGAAGAGCGTCCAACAGCCGCTCGCGCGCTTCGACAATGCCTTTATAGGTAAGCTGCGCCGGGCTGAGCTCCGCAAGCTGATCGTGCAGCGCGCGCGCCAATTCGCGCCCGCGCGCATTCTCAGAGAAAGCCGCCGCCGGATCGACGTGCACGCGCACGGTGAATAATATGTCGTGGCTGCGCGGCAGGCGGCGCAACGTCTGTCGCTCCACCCTTATATGCGCGTGCGCGACGGACTGGCCGGGCGGAAAGCGCTGAAGCGGATCCTGCTTGGACTGGGCGTAGCGCAGCCGCGCATCGCCATAGATCGACCAGTTGAAGCGCTCGACCAATTGTTCCGCTTTGAGATTGTCGAAGATACGCGCAACCCTTTGCGCCATCTTGCCGGCATAACCGGGCGCCGGGCCGTGAATGGCGTTCATCTCCTGCCCGAGCTTTTCGGCGAGCACCCAGGTCGATGGGAAGCACAGGGAACCGGCGACAAGCCGCCAGCCCTCTGCGTCGCGCCGCATCAGCAGGAGGTCTTCCTGCACCAGGCGCGAGGCCGTCAGCAAAGCAGGCTCGCCGCCGAGCGCGACGAGACGATCGCCGGGCAGGATTCGAATGGCGCCGCCCTCGCGCCGATACGCGTCGGGATCATGCGCGAGCAAATGCGCGGCGATGAGTTCCAGAACCTCCGCCTGGGCCCCCTCGCTGCCCTCAAGCGCGCCGAACGCGGCGGCGCGCTCTTGCGTCACAATCGCCTCCTTAAGCGCAAGCTGTTCGGCCAAGAGCTCGTCCCGCTCGATCCAATTCGCGAGGTCGATCGGCGCGAGCCCGATGGAGAACGGCGGCTTGCCGGAGGCGTAGGGCGTGTGGAGGAAGGGCATTCGTCTGGAGCGAACCTTCAGTAGATTTTACGGGACCCTCTTCCGCATCGCCGAAGAGAGATTTAATCCATCCCTTCCAGTTCGCCGATCATCCGCTCGATCAGCGACAACCCAATCTGCCAGAAGGCGGGATCGCGGGCGTTGAGGCCGAAGGGGGCCAGCAGTTCGGAATGGTGCTTGGTGCCGCCCGCCGCCAGCATCGCCAAATAGCGCTCGGCAAAGCCTTCGCGCGAGCCTTCATAGACGCCGTAAAGCGAGTTCACCAGGCAATCGCCAAAGGCGTAAGCGTAGACGTAGAAGGGCGAATGAATGAAATGGCCGATATAGGCCCAATAGGTCTCGTATCCCGGCCCGAGCTTGATCGCCGGCCCAAGGCTCTCGCCCTGCACGCTCATCCAGAGTTCGCCGATGCTTTGGGCGGTCAATTCGCCCTTCTTGCGCTCGAGATGCACCTTGCGCTCGAAATTATAGAAGGCGATCTGGCGCACCACCGTATTGATCATGTCCTCCACTTTGGAGGCGAGCATGGATTTGCGCAGCAAGGGGTCCGCGGTCGAGGCAAGCAAGGCGCGGAAAGTCAGCATTTCGCCAAACACCGAGGCGGTCTCGGCCAAAGTCAGGGGCGTTGGCGCCATCAGCGCGCCATTGGGCCCCGCCAGCACCTGATGCACGCCATGCCCGAGTTCGTGAGCGAGGGTCATCACGTCGCGCGGCTTCCCGAGATAATTGACCAGCACGTAGGGATGCGCCGAGGGCGTAGTCGGATGCGCGAAGGCGCCGGGCGACTTGCCTGGGCGCACCGGCGCGTCGATCCAACCCTCGTCGAAAAAACGGCGCGCAATGTCCGACATAGCGGGCGAAAAGCCGCGATAGGCGTCAAGCACCGTGTCGCGCGCGGCGTTCCAGGTGAAGACCCGCTCAGGCGCGCTCGGCAAGGGCGCGTTGCGATCCCAGTGATTGAGCTGCGCCTTGCCGAACCAACGCGCCTTCAGCTTGTAATAGCGATGCGACAGGCGCGGAAAGGCGGCGGTGACCGCGCTGACCATCGCCTCGACCACCTCGCGCTCCACGCGATTGGCCAGATGGCGCGAATCGGCGATGTCCTCGAACTTGCGCCAGCGGTCGGAAATCTCCTTGTCCTTGGCGAGCGTGTTGGAGATCAGCGCGAAGGTGCGCAGATTGGCGCCCAGCGTCTGGCTGAGCGAGAGGGCGGCCTCTTCGCGCTTCTTCTCGTCGGCGTCCTGCATTTTGGCGAGCAGGGGCTCGAGCGTCAGTTCGCCGTCTTCGAATTTGAAGCGCAGGGCGGCGATCGTATCGTCGAACAGGCGGTTCCAAGCCGCCGCGCCGCTGACCGATTTTTCGAGGAACAATTGCTCGATCTCGTCGGCAAGCTGATGCGGTCGCTCCTTTCGAATGTCCTCGAGCCAAGGCCGATAGTGGCCGGTCAGCGGATCGGCCATGGCCGCATCGATCAGCCCTTCGTCAAGCCGATTGAGTTCGAGCTCGAAGAACAGCAGATCGCCCGCTAGGGCGGTCACCTGGTCCTGCGCGTCGCCATAAAATTTGGCGCGGGCGGGATCGCTCGTGTCGCCGGCATAGACGAGGCCGGCGTAGGACATGATCCGCCCGACCAGATCCTGGATTTCCTCGTAGGCGCGAATGGCGAGCCCAAGCTTTTCCCCTGCGGCAGCGTCCTTGGCCAAGGTTTCCAACTTGCCGCGATAGGCGCTGGAGAAAGCCTTGGCCTGCTCGCTCGCGCGGCGCAGATCGGATGCGAAAATGGGTGAGCCCATGCCCGAATAGAGATCGTCCAGCCGCCATTCCGGCAAAGCGCCGAGGTCCGGCGCGGCGGCGCCGGCGGCGGCGGCCTGACGGACCGCCCGGTCGAAGACATCTGCGCGCTGAATCATTTCGTCGGCCTCGCTGCGGGTATTTGAGGCCTATATCGACCAACGGAAGCGCGCATTCAATGGGCGAGGCCCGGCGGCGCGCCAGAATGGGACGCCATTAACACGGCATTTACTGCGATGGCGGACGATGATCGGCGAGCGGTCGCATAGGCCGCAAGACTTGGAACCCTCATGGCCGCCCTGATCCTCATTGTCGACGACGATCCCATCCAGCGCCGGCTGCTTGAGGCGATGGTGCGGCGCTTCGGCTATGAGGTCGAGACGGTCGAATCGGGGGAAATCGCCCTGACGCGGCTGGAATCGCCCGAGCGGGCGCCGGTCGATCTCCTCATTCTCGACCTCGTGATGCCGGACCTTGACGGCATGGGCGTGCTCGACCGCATGCGCCGGCGCGAGATCAAGGTTCCCGCCATCGTCCAGACGGCGCATGGCTCGATCGAAGCGGTGATTTCGGCGATGCGCGCCGGCGCGCTCGATTTTGTGGTCAAGCCGGTGGGCGCCGAGCGGCTGCAGGTTTCGATCAAGAACGCGCTGCGGGTCGATGCGCTCGAAGACGAATTGCGCCGCGCGACGCGGCGCAGCGCCGGCGAATTGACGTTCAAAGACATCGTGACGCGGGCCGAGAATATGGCGCGGGTCATTCGGCTCGCCGAACGGGCCGCCAAATCGAATATTCCCGTATTGATCGAGGGAGAATCGGGGGTTGGCAAGGAATTGATGGCGCGCGCGATCCAGGGCGGCTCGGAGCGGCGCGGCAAAGCTTTCGTGACCGTGAATTGCGGCGCGCTGCCCGAAAACCTCATCGAATCCATTCTATTCGGCCACGAGAAGGGCGCCTTCACCGGCGCCACCGAGAAACACGTCGGCAAGTTCGCGGAAGCCAATGGCGGCACGCTGTTCCTTGATGAAATCGGCGAATTGCCCCTTGACGCGCAGGTCAAGCTGTTGCGCGCGCTGCAAGAAGGGGAGATCGACCCCGTCGGCGCGCGAAGGTCCGTCAAAGTCGATTTCCGGCTGGTTTCGGCGACGAACCAGAATCTCATCGATCTGGTCAAACGCGGCCGGTTCCGCGAGGATCTGTTCTATCGCCTCAACGTTTTTCCGATCACGATTCCGCCGCTGCGGGCGCGCGCGCTCGATATCGCCGACCTTGCCCGGCGCTTCATGGCGCGCTTTTGCGCCGAGGAGGGCAAGCGCATTCGCGGCCTCTCCAGCGAAGCCCACGCTCTGTTGAACGCCTATGACTGGCCGGGCAATGTGCGCCAGTTGGAAAACGCCATGTTCCGCGCAGTCGTGCTGGCCGACGGCGACGAACTGACGACCGCGGAATTTCCGCAGATCGCCGCGCAAGTCGAAGGTTTCGACGTCAGAATTCCGCCCGTTCCGGCGCCCGTCCAGCAAAGTCCGACCGCCCACGGCCAACAGGAAATGGCGCATTTCGAACCGCGCGATCCCAATGTCATGCGCCTCATCGACGAGACGGGCGACGTGCGCAAGCTTTCCGATATCGAGGCGGAGGCGATTCGCTTCGCGCTCGCCCATTATCGCGGCCAAATGTCACAAATGGCGCGCAAACTCGGCATAGGCCGCTCGACTCTTTACAGGAAGATGAAGGATATTGGCGTCGATGGCGATGTCATGGGCGAGGATATCGACGATGCGGCGGCGTGAAGCGCGATCCGGCTTCTTCCGGGAATGCGGGCGCCGCGGCGCGGCAAAGCATCGCATCGAACGGTCGGCGCGCTGCAAAAGCAGACCGATATTGCTATAGTTTGGCGCGCAGGGTTCTTTCATGACACGGCATGGCGCGGGGTTCTGGTTGGCGGCGGTCTGCGCCGCAGCGGCGGCGAGCCTATGCCTCGACGCCCCATCGCCGGCCGGCGCCGACGAAATTCGCTTCGTGGAACCGGCGATCGATAGGACCCCGACAGGCGCGCTGAGAACGCCCGCGGCTCGGGAAAGCTCGGGCTTGCGCGCGCAAGACGACGCTTCAGCGGCCGGACGCCTGCAAGAGCCGGCCGGCGCATCAATTCAACCCGAATTGCCGCCCGACGCCGCGAATGAGCCGCCGGCGATTTCGGCGCCCGATTCGCCTGCCGCATCGCCGCGGAATCCAACCTCCGAGGACAGAGGCGGCGATCCGAGGCCGGTCGCCAAATTGAGCGTCGAGCCCTCGCCAGGCGCCGCCGACAGCCTCGAGGCGTCCGCGCCTCCGGTCGCGGCGCAGCCGCGGGCCGCCGCATCGCTCAGCGCCTCGGTATGGGATATTGAAGCGGCGGTCGAGGCGATGTTGAAGCAGGATGCCGGGACCAAGCCGGTGGGCGCTCGCGACTGGCGCGCCGCCCGCATCGCGGTCGGCGTCTTTTATTTGGAGCGCGGTTTTGCGCCTTTGTGGACCAACGAAGGCGGGTTCACGCCTGCCGCTCGCGCCGCGATTGCCCGCCTCTCCCGCGCGGAAGACGACGGTCTCGATCTTGCCGCTTTCGTCATTCCCTCCGGGAACGCCAAGGGCGAGACCGCGGCGCGGCTGGCGCAAGCCGACGTCACGCTGTCGCAAGCCGTCGTCGCTTACGCCGTCCAGGCGAGCGGCGGGCGCATCGAGCCCGCCGGCATATCCCCGGAAATCACCGCCAAGCCCGAGGTCGCCGACCCGTTCAAAGCGCTCGCGCTTGTCGCTGCCGCGAGCGATCCCGACGCCGTACTCGAAAACTTCAATCCGCCCCAGAGGGCTTATCGCGACCTTCGCGACAAGCTCGCCGAGCTGCGGGCCGAGCGTGCGCCGCTCGCCAAGATTTTTCCGCCGGGCCCAATGCTCAAGATCGGCATGGTCGATCCGCGCGTCGCGCTGATCCGCGCCCGTTTCGGGCTCGATGCGCTTGGCGAGGGAGAAGCCTCGAGCGCGCTTGTCTATGATGCGCAGGTCGCCGCCGCGGTGGCCAATTTCCAGCGCGCCAACGGCCTGCCGCCCTCGGGATTGCTCACCGCCAACACGGTTCAGGCGCTGTCGGGGGACGATTCTTCGCGCCAGGAGGCGGCCATCCTCGCCAATATGGAAATGTGGCGCTGGGAGCCGCGCGATATGGGCGAGGCGCGTGTCGAGGTCAACGTCCCCGACTTCACGTTGAAGGTTACGCAAGGCGAGACGATCGTGCACCGCGCCCGCGTCATTGTCGGCAAGCCCGACACCCCAACGGCGATCTTTTCAAACCAGATCAAATATCTGCTGCTCAATCCGGCATGGAACGTGCCGATGTCGATCATCAAGAAAGAGATGTTGCCAAAGCTGGCGCTGGATCCCGACTATCTGACGCGCGCCGGCTTCGAGGTGACGCAAAAAGGCGGCACGATGTACGTGCGCCAGCCGCCGGGCGAACGCAATGCGCTCGGTCACATTCTGTTCATGTTTCCCAACGAACACTCAATTTACCTGCATGACACCCCGGGGCGCGGCCTGTTCGCTTCGGCGCGTCGCGCCTTCAGTCACGGCTGCGTGCGGGTCGACGATCCCATGCGCCTTGGCGAACTGGCGATGGGCGGCGCGGAAGCCGGCTGGACGCAGGCGCGTTTGCGCTCGCTGGTCGGCGATGTCGAGCGAACCATATTCCTGCCGCATCCGCTCGCCATTCATATCGAATATTTCACGGCGTTCGTTGACGATTCCGGCGCCTTGCAGATGCGGGAGGACATTTACGGCTATATGCGCCGGGTTGAAGCCGCGCTCGGCCTTGAAGGCCAGGGTTGAATCGGCGCCCGCAAAACGTTAGACAACGCGTCGCTGGCGTTCCCGGCGTTTTTTTGCCATGATGTGTCTTTGGCGACACAGGCCAAAAGCCATGGGCGGATGTTTTGCGCCGAAAGTCCCGGATTTGGGGCGTCGGGACGCAATGCCGAAATGGCTTTCGGGTCTTGCGGAAGGGTTGATTTTGCCGGCGCTAAGAACCTTCGACGCCTTGAAACTGGGAAGGGGGGCTCTGGCGCGGGCGCTCTTCGCGCCTCTGCTGATGTGCCTGGGTTTTGCCTCCAACTCGACGGAATCGGCGATCGCCAATGGCGAGACGCGCACGATCGCCCTCTCGAACTCGCATACCAATGAATCCGGCTCGTTCCCCTACATGGTCAACGGGGTCTACGATTCGGCGGTCCTCGAGAAGCTCAATTGGTTCCTGCGTGATTGGCGGCACGACGAAAAGACGACGATGGACCCCAAATTGTTCGACATCGTATGGGAGGTTTATCGCGAATCGGGCTCGACCGAGCCCGTCGATGTGCTTTCGGGCTATCGTTCGCCAGAGACCAACGCGATGCTGCGGCGTCGTTCGCGCCAAGTCGCCGAACATTCCCAGCACATGCTGGGCAAGGCGATGGACGCCCATTTCATCGATGTGCCAACCGCGAAGATCCGCGACATCACGATGCGCCTGCAAGCGGGCGGCGTCGGCTTCTATCCAACCGGCAACACGCCGTGGGTTCATATCGACAGCGGGTCCGTGCGTTACTGGCCGCGCATGAGCCATGACCAGATCGCGCGGCTATTCCCGGACGGCAAGACCGTCTTCATCCCCTCGGACGGCGTGCCGCTCCCCGGTTACCAGCAGGCCATGGCGGAAATCGAGGCGCGCGGCGGCGCCGTCTTTGCGGCGAACGCCGAGGGCGGCCCGGTAAAGAGCTTATTTGCGATGCTGTTTGGCGGCGGCGAGGATGACGCGGAGGAAGGCGCTTCGTCGCGCGCCGGCGCCATGATCGCGGCCTCGCTTCCGGCGGGGGGACGCGGCGGCGCGGGCGCGCAATCCATGTATTCGGGGCAAGTGCAGGTCGCCAGCGGAGCGCCGGACGCCATCGCCAGGGCCAAGCGCGATTTGCCGCATGGCGAGACTTTCATGAGCGCGCCGGACGCCGCGCCGACCGCCGCGATCGCATCCGCCTCGCAAAAGCCGGAAGTTCTGGCCGCGCTTGAACAGCCGAACGCCAATGACAGCGGCGCGGCGGATGCCCCGGAGGCCAAGGCGGCGCAATGGACGGCGCCCGTTCCGCCGCGCCGGCCGAGCGAATTTGCGGTGGCCGAGACCGCCTTCGCCAACGCGCCAATGCCGCCCGCCCGCCCGGTCGAACTCGCCTCGCTGGAGATGGTGGCGCCTAATTCGTCGACGGCGTCGCCGGCGTCCGCCGTCTCCGACGCCTCCCGCAAGAACGATCTGATCGCCGCGTTGCTGGCTCGCAAATTGCCGAGCGTCATCACCCGAGGCGCCGGCGGCTCTGTCCCAACCGGCGCCCTGGCGCTCGCCGAAGGCCAGGGCCTGCCCGAGCCGCCCGAACGCCCCGCCACGCTCGCCAAGGCCGCGGCGCTCTCGGCGGCCTTGCCCTCCATCGGTTCGCCGCGCCCCTCGACCCTCGGACTGTCGCCCTTGGCCCGCGCCGCCTTGCTGACCGCGCCGCTGCCGCCGGCGCGTCCCGCGCCAAGAACCGTCCTCGTCGCCGCGCGGATCGACCGATCCGATTACACAGTGATGACCGCCGCCCCCTCAAAGACCCGCGACCACGCCAGCGCCAGCGCGCGCATCGTGCCGGTTGTGCCCGGCGCAGCGCGCGCCGATGCGCTTTTGGCGATGCTGACGCCCGATGTCGAGGCGCCGGCGACTTTCGCGGCGCTGCCCTACGGCGATCTGCGATCCGACGCTTTCACGGGACCCGCCGTGCGGCCGCTCAACGATGCGACGGCGCCCAACGACACGGCGGATTTGCTGCGCGGCTCGTCAAACTGAGAGGCTAGGCGCAAGAAACCTCGCCACCTGCCCCCACAAGAAGCGATCGAAAGAAACCGCCTATGGCGCCAGATTGCGCGCGCCGGCGCTTGACTTGGTTTGGCTCGTCATTGCTCGCCAATGCGCCGTCACGCTTTGTCGACCGCGTAGGGGCCGGCGCCGGCCGCGGCAAGATAGAAGAACGCGAAGCAGAACATGATCGCCATTTCGCCGTGATTGAGGATCGGGAAGAATCCTGTCGGCGCATGCGCCATGAAATAGGCCACCGCCATATATCCCGACAGGATGAAAGCGGTCGGCCGGGTCAAGAAGCCGACCAGAATAAGCACGCCGCCGATCAGTTCGGCCACGCCCGTGCCGATGACCATCGCGCCCGACGTCGAGCTTGCGGGCAGCGCAGGAAACCCGAGAATCTTGGCCGTTCCGTGTTCGAGAAACAACAGGGCGGTCGCAATGCGCAGCGACGCGTGCAACGCCGGCGTCCAGGATTGCGGGAGGATGTTGACGTTCATGTTGAGTCTGCCTTTGCTGAAGGGCGCTGGGTGGAGCGACTCCGTCGGCCGTTCGCTGGGCGAAAACGTTAAATCGAAATCGCTCGGCGCGGATCCTGTTTTTCGGACTCACTCGCGTTCTCGGATATGGTTATGTTAAATAATCATAGCAATGGATTCCAAGCGCCCGTCTGGATGAAGCGCATAACATTCGCGTGAAGAAAACGCGGCCAAGCAAAAGCCCGGGGCCTCGTTTCGCATCAAGCGAAGGCGCGGCTCCGAGACCCTGCGGCTCGCGATTCAGAGAATCTTGGCGATCTGGTCGAACGAGAAGCGGGGGAGACGCGGGAATATTTTGGAGGCGTCGCCATAGCCGATATTGATCAGCACGTTCGACTTGAACTGGCTATCGGGGAAGAATTCCGCATCGACCTTGGCGTTGTCGAAGCCGCTCATCGGGCCGGTGTCGAGGCCGACCGCCCGCAAAGCGAGGATGAGATAGGCGACCTGCAGCGATCCGTTGCGGAACGCGTGTTCCAAAGTGGAGGCTTCGCTGGTGGTGAACCACGGCCTGGCGTCGATATGGGGAAGCAGAAACGGCAGATGGTCGTAGAATTTCAGGTCATAGGCGGTGATCGCCACGACCGGCGCGGCCATGGTCTTGTCGAGATTGCCCGCTGAAAGAAACGGCTTGAGGCGCGCCTTGGCCGCCGCCGATTTGAGGAAGACGATGCGCAGCGGCGAGATATTGGCGCTGGTCGGACCCATCTTGGCGATATCGACCGCTTTGCGCAGCAGTTCGTCGGGAACCGGGCGATCCACAAAGCCATTGTGGGTGCGCGCTTGCGTGAAAATCTGGTCGAGAGCGGCCGCGTCGATTGTTTGGTGGTCAGTCATCAAAATTCTCCTTCGCGCCCACCAATGATTTGTTTGATGCATCATGGCAACCGATAAAATTATGTTAGTGTCCATCGGTCGGAACGATGGATGACAGGCATGCGATGATCGACGCGCTCACGCTCGACCAGATGAGAATTCTCGTGGCTGTCGCGGAAACCGGCAGTTTTTCGGCGGCCGCGCGGCGGCTCGGCCGTGTCCAATCGGCGGTCAGCCAGGCGATCAATACGCTGGAGCAGGTTTTGGGGGTGTCGCTATTCGATCGCACCGGCAAGACGCCGAGCCTGACCAACGCCGGGACGGTGCTTCTCAAAGACGCGCGGCGTTTGATCGAGGGCGCGCGCGCGATGAAATCGCGCGCCGCCAGCATCCAGACCGACGTCGAGCCGGAACTGACTTTCGCCGTCGACGCCGCTTTCCCCAACGACCTCTTGATGGCGAGCCTGAAGGCGCTACGCGTCGAATTCCCCGAAATGCCGGTCTCGGTATTCACCGAAGGGCTGGGGGGCGCCGAGCAGCGGCTTCGCGACGGCCTCGTGAGCTTCGCGATCTATCCGATCGCCGCCACGGGCGCGCGCGACCTTGCCGCCGATTTTCTCACCGACATCGTGCTGATTCCGGTCGCCGCCGTCGATCATCCGCTGGCGCGCGAGCCCGCGCCGATCGCGCGCGAGACGCTCGAGCCGCATGTCCAGCTCGTCCTGACCGATCGCACGCCGCTGACGCAGAACACGATCGGCGGGATTGTGAGCCACAATGTCTGGCGTTTCGCGGACCTGGCGACGCGGCTCGAATTTCTGCTGGCGGGCTTTGGCTGGTGCAATATGCCAGCCCATATGGTCGTCGATCATATCGCCGCCGGCCGGCTCAAACGGCTCGAGACCGCCGAGCGCGACGCCCTCGTGTTCCACGTCCATGTGGTGCACGAGCGCGGCCGCGAGATAGGGCGCGCCGGACGCTGGCTGATCGCCGATTTGCGCGAGCGAATGAACGGGCCTGCCTGCATGAGCGCGCGCCGGAGGCTCGAAAGCCAAGTGACGATCGGAGCGGGCGTGCGATCAAAGGCATTGGCTTTGGTAAGTCCCGTTGACTTGCGTGAGCAGGCCTCTTTCATCGGCTCGCCAGAATATTCGGATGATCTTCTGGCAAATCAGCCCGTTCCAGACGAAGGCGCTGGCGTTCGCATCCTCGCGTCGCCGCCATTCCGGCGAAAACCCCTCGCCTGAGAGGTAGAGGATCAAGGTCTCCTCGCTGGTCCCGATCGGAAAGCGCTCGCCAATTCTCTCATCAAGCTCACGGCTGAAATCGGTCTCGTCGCCGGGCAAGGTAGCGGCGATGGCGGGCAAGGGACGGAAGCCGCCGGTCTTGCGTCCAACCCCAAAGGACGCGGCCATCAAAAGAAGCGTGACGGCGGGCCAGACGAATCTGCGCATCGAGGCCGTTCCGTATTTGCCGAGAGAAAGGGTCACGTCGTCGCGACCCGCCGGCCGGAATCGTCGATCACCTGCTCGCCGTTCTCTTTGATGAATGGCCCGCGCTGGGGCGGTAGCAGATCAAGCGCTTGTTCGGAGGGACGGCAGAGTCGCACGCCCTTGGGCGCCACAACGAGCGGCCGGTTCATCAGGATCGGATGCGCGCCGATCGCCTCCAGCAGCGCTTCGTCGCTCAGCGAGGGATCGTCAAGGCCGAGATCCTGGAAAGGGGTCCCCTTTTCGCGCAAGATCTGGCGCACCGTGAAGCCGGCGCGGCTGACCAACCGGGTCAGCGGCGCGCGCGTCGGCGGGCATTTGAGATATTCGATGATATGGGGCTCGACGCCGGCGTTGCGGATCATCGCAAGCGTGTTGCGCGAGGTTTCGCAGTCGGGATTGTGGTAGATGATCACATCCATCGCGCGACCTTCGGTCATGGCGAGCCCCTTCGAGCGGGGCGCCATAATAACAAAAGACCCGCGCGGGGCGATCCCGCGCGGGCCTGTTTCCAATACGAAGCGCCGGAAGAAGGCTACTCCGCCTTCTTGCCCTTATCGCCCTTGTCGCGCGCCTTCAGCGCGGCGCCCAGAATGTCGCCGAGCGAAGCGCCGGAATCGGCTGACCCGTATTGGGCGATCGCTTCCTTCTCTTCGGCCACTTCCAGCGCCTTGATCGACACGGCGATCTTGCGGGCGCGCCGATCGAACTGCGTGATGCGCGCATCGACCTTTTCGCCCACCGCGAAGCGTTCGGGGCGCTGATCGCCGCGATCGCGCGCCAGTTCCGAGCGCTTGATGAAGGCGGTCAGATCCGAGCCGGCGATCTTGACCTCGATGCCGCCTTCCTTGACCTCCGTCACCTCGCAGGTGACGACGAGACCCTTGCGCAATTCGCCCGAGCCCGCCTCGGCGGCGTCTTCGGCGCCGGCGGCCGGCTTCTTGGCCGCGAAGGGATCGCCGCCGAGCTGCTTGACGCCAAGCGAGATGCGCTCCTTCTCCATATCGACGTCGAGCACTTTGGCGCGCACGATGTCGCCCTTCTTATAATCCTCGATCACCTGCTCGCCCGGCTTGTTCCAGTCGAGGTCGGAGAGGTGGACCATGCCGTCGACATCGCCGTCGAGCCCGATGAACAGGCCGAACTCGGTCTTGTTCTTGACCTCGCCCTCGACCTCGGAGCCGACCGGATGCTTCTCGGCGAAAGCCTCCCACGGATTTTGCAGGGTCTGCTTGAGGCCGAGCGAGATGCGGCGCTTGGCCGAATCGACCTCCAGCACTTGCACGTCGACTTCCTGGCTGGTGGCGATGATCTTGCCGGGATGGACGTTCTTCTTGGTCCAGGACATTTCCGAGACGTGGATGAGGCCTTCGATGCCCGGCTCCAGCTCCACGAACGCGCCGTAGTCGGTGATGTTGGTGACGCGGCCCTTGAGGCGCATGCCGAGCGCATATTTGGTCTCGATCGCCGCCCACGGATCCTCGAGCAATTGCTTCATGCCGAGCGAGATGCGGTGCGTCTCGTGGTTGATCTTGATGATCTTGACCTTGACGGTCTGGCCGATCGAGAGCACCTCGGTCGGATGATTGACGCGCCGCCAGGCGATGTCGGTGACATGGAGCAGGCCGTCGATGCCGCCCAGATCCACGAACGCGCCGTAATCGGTGATGTTCTTGACGGTGCCGTCGATGACCTGGCCTTCGGCGAGGTTGGCGACGATCTCGTGGCGCTGTTCGGCGCGGCTCTCTTCCAGCACCGTGCGGCGCGAGACGACGATATTGCCTCGCCGGCGATCCATTTTGAGGATCTGGAACGGCTGCGGCACGTTCATCAGCGGCGCGACGTCGCGCACCGGGCGGATATCGACCTGGCTGCGCGGCAGGAAGGCCACGGCGCCGTCGAGATCGACGGTGAAGCCGCCCTTGACCTGATTGAAGATGACGCCGTCGACCTTCTCGTTCTTCTCGAAGGCCTGTTCGAGCTTGACCCAGCTCTCTTCGCGGCGCGCCTTGTCGCGCGAGATGACGGCCTCGCCGAGCGCGTTCTCGATGCGCTCGAGATAGACCTCGACTTCGTCGCCGACGCCCGGCGCGGCGTCGCGGCCGTGATTGGTGAATTCTTTGAGCGCAACGCGCCCTTCGGTCTTCAGACCGCAATCGATGATCGCCATGTCTTTTTCGATGGCGACGACCCGACCCTTGACGACGGAGCCTTCAAAGGCCTCGTCCTCGCCGTAGGTCTCGTTCAATAAAGCGGAAAAATCCTCGCGCGAGGGCGCGTAGGAATTAGCGGATACGGACATTCTTTCTCCTAAGGAGCCCGACTGGGCGGCGCCGGCGGGTTGGCGTTGCGGGGCGCTCCCGACCGCCGGATCGAGCCGCCTGACGCGGCCCCATCACCGCCAAAAGGCGGGCCGGCGCTTGGACCGGCGACGAGAGCATGGGTTTGCTGCGCCTAACGGTCAGTCAGGCGCGTCGCTCATATAGCGATTTAAGCGCCGGGAGCAAGGGAATTGTGCGACAGGAGGCGATGCCCCCCGCCCTATTTCAGCCCATCTTGGCGGCAATTAAGCGGGCGATCCAGCGAGCCTCTCGCAAAATCCCCCATTTCGCTTTATAGCCGCATCCCGGCGCCCCCCAGCCGCTTGGGCCGGCTCGAAACGTCCCGCCAAAGGAGCTTCCATGATCCTGTTTTCTCGCGCGCCGCATGGCCGGCGCGGCCTCGCCATCGCCGCCGCGCTCAGTGCGGTTCTTTTCGCGGGCTTGGCCAGCGCCGAGCCCAAGGTGCTCGCCAAGATCGACGGCGTCGCCATCACCGAAGACGACGTCAACGACGCCCTGGAGGACATCGGTCCCGGCCTGCCGCAAAAGCTCGACGGGCCGGCGCGCCAGCAATATGCGCTCGACTATCTCATCGACATGAAGCTCGTCGCCAAAAAGGCCGCCGCCGACAAGATGGATTCGGGCGCCGCCTTCGCCCGCCGCATGGCCTATTATCACGATAAATTGGCGATGGAGGCGCTGCTGACCGACGTCGCGGCCAAGGCCGCCACCGACGAGAACGAACACAAGGCCTATGACGAAGCCGCCAAGGGACAGCCGCCCGTCCCGGAAATCCACGCCCGGCATATCCTGCTGCCCACCGAAGAGGAGGCCAAGGCCGCCCTGGCGCGCGTGAAGGCGGGCGAGGATTTCGCCAAAGTGGCCACCGAGCTGTCCAAGGACCCGGGCGGCGAGGGCGGCGATCTTGGCTGGTTCACTAGGGATCGGATGGTCCCCGAATTCGCCGACGCCGCGTTCAAGCTGGAGCCCGGCCAGATCTCCGAGCCGGTGAAGAGCCAGTTCGGCTGGCACATCATCAAGGTCGAGGACAAGCGCATGAAGACCTTCCCGCCTTTCGATCAGGTCAAGGACCAGGCGGCGCGCTATGTCGTGCAGAAGGCGCAGGCCGATCTCATCGCCTCGCTGCACGAGGGCGTGAAGATCGAGCGCACCGAACCGCCCAAGCCCGCCGCCGACGCCGCGCCGTCCGCCCCCGCCGACGCCGCCAAGCCGGCCGACGCGCCCGCCGACGCCAAGAAGCCGTGACGAACGCCCGCGAGGCAGGCCTGAGCCTGCCTCGCGGTTCGCTCCCCCTCCCCCGGAACTATCGCCATGGCCGCTCCCGCCCCATTGTCGCCGCTTGCGCCGAAAAAATATCCGGCGCTGCCGCCGATCGACGGCGTCCGCTTCGCCACCATCGAGGCGGGCGTGCGCTATGCCGGGCGCACCGATGTGATGCTCGCTCTGTTCGACGAGCCGGCTGAGGTGGCGGGCGTGTTCACGCGCTCCAAATGCCCCTCGGCGCCGGTCGACTGGTGCCGCGACAATCTCGCGCAAGGCCGCGCCGGCGCGCTGATCGTCAATTCGGGCAACGCCAACGCCTTTACCGGCGGCGTCGGCGCGAAAGCGGTCGCGCATGTCGCGGAGGCGGTCGGCAACAGCACGGGGGCCAAGCCCGAGCAGATTTTCATGGCTTCGACCGGGGTGATCGGCGAGCCGCTCGATGCGGGCAAGATCGCCCGCGTGCTCGATCATCTCGCCGCCAGCGCCAAGCCCGACGGGCTGATGGAGGCGGCGCGGGCGATCATGACGACCGACACGTTTCCCAAAGTCGCGACCGCGCGGGTCAAGATCGGCGAAGTCGAGGTCGTCATCAACGGCATCGCCAAGGGCGCCGGCATGATCGCGCCCGATATGGCGACGATGCTCGCCTTCGTGTTCACCGACGCGGCGATCGCCGCCCCCGCGCTGCAGGCGATGCTGGCCAAGTCCGTCGATCGCTCGTTCAACTGCATCACCGTCGACAGCGACACTTCGACCTCCGACACGTTGATGCTGTTCGCCACAGGCGCGGCGGCAAAGCGCGGCGCGCCGCGCCTCTCCGATCCCGCCGACGCCCGCCTCGGCGCGTTCAGGCGCGCGCTCGATAAATTGCTGCTGGATCTCGCGCAGCAGGTCGTGCGCGACGGCGAGGGCGCGCGCAAATTCATCGAGATCAAGGTCGAGGGCGCGAAATCGCGGAAAGCCGCCAAGCGCATCGCGATGTCGATCGCCAATTCGCCGCTCGTCAAGACGGCGGCGGCGGGCGAGGACGCCAACTGGGGCCGCATCGTGATGGCGGTCGGCAAGGCCGGCGAGAAGGCCGAGCGCGACCGGCTCGACATTCATTTCGGCAAGATCCGCGTCGCCCATAAGGGCCTGCGCGACCCTGATTACAGCGAGGCCGAGGCCTCGGCCTATATGAAACGCGCCAAGATCGACATCCGCGTCCATGTCGGGGTCGGCAGCGCGACGGCCAAGGTGTGGACCTGCGATCTGACGAAGGAATATATCGCCATCAACGGCGATTATCGCTCATAGCGGATTTGGATTTTCCTTTGTTTTCCCAGGAATGACGCTTGGGCGGCGCGACGCCGGCGGATTCGCCCATTGAAAAGGCTCGATAATTCTAGGGCGCTCCAAATTTCTTCCAAGCTTTTTCCAAGCATTTGTTTGGGGCGGGTGCGAGATTTCAATGGGTTAAGAACGAAAAAGCTTGGAACCGTTATTACGGATGGCTACTGTGATATCTCTCTCGGCAACGCCACGCGGGATCGAATATCGGAACCCTCAAAGCCTAGCGCGTATTCTGTTTTTCCGCAAGCGTTTGTTGCAGCGGTTCTGAGTATTCTTTCAGGCGGGGTGCAAAGAGGCGCTGCTCCCGAGGCAATTCGCAACTAAGCCGCTTGACGGCGCCTGGGCGGCGTCGCCGGGACGCGTTTGGCGGCCGTCGGCGATCGAAACACGCCGGAATGATCGCAAAAGTGACGGGCAAAACGCGGGTCCGAAGACGCTTTTCCTGAAAGCGACATATTCGGATATGTGCATCTCTTTATATGGGCGCTCCCCGGCGCGAGGATTTTCATCGCCGGCTCCCTTGCGAAAAATCCCGCCATGCCGTGAATGGCGGATCGTCATACAGGGAGTCTCGACGTGAAACTGCTCCTGGTCGTCGCCGCCGCGCTCATCGACGCCGACGATCGCGTGCTGATCGCCCAGCGCCCTAGGGGCAAGCGGCTCGCCGACCTCTGGGAATTTCCCGGCGGCAAGATCGATTCGGGCGAGCGCCCCGAACAGGCGCTGATCCGCGAGCTCGCCGAAGAGCTCGGCATAGTCGTCAAGGAGGCGTGCCTTGCGCCGCTCACCTTCGCGAGCCACGCCTACGAGGATTTCCATCTCCTCATGCCGCTCTATGTCTGCCGGCGCTGGGAGGGCTTCGTGACGCCCCGCGAGGGTCAGGCGGTAAAATGGGTGCGCGCCAAGGACCTGCGCAACTATCCGATGCCGCCGGCCGACGAGCCGCTGATCCCGCCGCTGATCGAGCTGTTGGCGTGAGGGAGCAAGTCGACGGGCGACAACGGCCGATCGTCCTTGCGAGGGAGCGCAGCGACGAAGCAATCCAGACTTTGGCTCCGGCGGCCTTCGTCTGGATTGCTTCGTCGCTGCGCTCCCTCGCAATGACGGCTCACCGCGGCGTTTCGCCCGGCTTGCAGTCGCCGATCCATTTGGCCTCGCTCGTGGAATGGATGACCTTCGCGTTGTCGCTGGCGCCCATGTGCATGGTGAAATCGCCGGTATAGGCGCTGTCTCCCGAAAACGTCACCGTGCCCTGCATCGCCCATGCGCCGCAGGCGATGTCGAGGGTGACGAGGCTGCCGCTGACCTTGATGTCCTTCTTGGTGCAGTTTGGCCTCGCCGCCAGTTTCGCCATCGCCAGTTCCGCCGTCGACGGGGCAAGGCACATCGTCATTGTCTGCGGCTGAGCGAGGACTCCCGTCGTCGTGATCTGCCACTCCCCGCCCTTGCGCAGGAGTTCGTCGGCCTGCGCGGACAGGCTGAAAAAAAGCGAAACGGCGACGAGACTCGACATAAGATAGCGCATGCTGACTCCTTCAGGGGTTGGTGCTTGCCCGCCTCATTCCGATACGATTATGTCCGCGATTTCAAGCGGCGGTCGAGCGCGGGGGCGCGGAACGCTCGCATCCGCTCCGGCGCATTTTGGCTGCCGTTGAAATGGTCTGCTGGAACCGGCCCATCGTCATTGCGAGGGAGCGCAGCCCCTCAATTCCGCGCCCCTGGAAACGGCTCGACATAGCAGTCGCCGCTGCGCCCGAAATAGATCGCCTGGCGGCCGGCGAGGCAGACGAAATAGCCGCTGCAGCCGGCCTCGGCGATCTCTTCGCAGAAGGCTTTGTAGCCGAGCTTGCCCGCCTGGATGGCGCGCACCGCCGCCTCGACGCCGCGCGGCGAGAAATCGGCGGGGATCGCCGCCTCGACGGGCAGCGACGCGATCACCGCGGATTCGCCGTTCGGCATGTAATAGGTCTTTTCCGCGCGGCGCAGATCGGCGTGATATTGCTCGACGCCGGCCGCCATCAGTTTCATGACGACTTGCGGGAAGGTGAGGCGCTCCTCGTCGGAGCCCTTGGTGCATTCCACCATGACGTCTTTTGCTTGCGCATCCATCGTTCTCTCCTGTTTTTTCGGGTTTGGTTATCGGCGTCAGTCGATCGGCAGGTTTCTGAGGCCGCGCCGCCGCACGATCTCTTTCATCGCGCCTTCAAGCCTTGCGCGCTCCGCGCCGCTCAAATGGCCGAAAAACTCTTCGTCGTTGCGATCGGCGAGCTCCGACAGCGCCGGCGTGAGGGCGCGCCCCTTGGGCGTCAGCGCCAGCGTCTGATAGCGGCGGTCCTTGCCGTCCGAGCCCCGCGCCACGAGCGATTTGGCGGCGAGCCGGTCGGTCAGTTTCGATATGGCGCCGCGGGTCAGGCCGATGCGCGCCGCAAGCTCGCTCGGCACGGCCGAATCCTGCTCGAACAATTCGCGCAAGACGACCCATTCGGCGACGGTCACGTCGCGCGCGGCGAGCTTCAGGCTGAAGGCGTGCGAGACATGGTTCGACACGAAACGCAGCCAGTAGCCCAGATGCGCCTCCAGGGGCTGAACTTTGACCGGCTTGCGCATGGAGGACTCCATCTGTTTCCAAGGAAACTATCACAGACAGTTTCCTTGTCAACTGATAATTTTCGGGGCCGCGATACGGAATGCGCCCGGTCTCAGATGGACGCGAGGCAGGCGCTGCTCCCAG